>PVMK01117912.1_pt1 | contig 32000 bp, 26 predicted proteins | sample 1853481 | NCBI WGS metagenome assembly PVMK01 (sample SAMN08533507, study PRJNA380276) | Marine sediment metagenome, whole genome shotgun sequencing project.
GCCGTCGCTCCAGGTTTCATCGAGACCGACATGACTGCAGATCTGCCGGAGGCAGGGAGGCAGGGTATCGTCGATCAGACGCCCCTCGGGCGAATTGGCCGCCCCGAAGAGGTCGCGGCTGCAGTAGTGTTTTTAGCGAGCGAAGAAGCGAGCTATATCACCGGGCAGGTAGTCCGGGTCAATGGAGGCATGCACGTCTAGCGCGTGCATGACGGAGGAAACAGATGGACATCGCTGCGAAGGTTAAAGAAATCGTCTCGGATAAGCTCGACGTCGATGGGGCCGAGATCGACGAAGGGCAAGACTTCATCGAGGATCTCAAAGCCGACTCGCTTGCCGTCGTCGAGGTCGTCTTGGCGCTCGAAGAGCAATTCGAGATCGAGATTCCCGACGAGGACACCGAGAAAATCAAAACGGTTCGCGACGCGATCGAGTACATCAAGGCGCAGAAGGGCTGAGCCCCGGCTGCGCACTCCTGACCGGGCAGGCTGATGCGGCGAGTAGTCATTACAGGCCTGGGTGCGGTGAGCCCATGCGGTGCGGATGCCGCAACCACTTGGAAGAACATTTCCGAGGGGCGGAGCGGCATTGCGCGCATCGAGGGTTTCGACCCCGCCGACTTCGCTTCGCAGATCGCGGGCGAGTGCTCGGACTTCGACCCTTGCAGTACATGCCAAGCGGCGTCTGCGCGAAGGGGCGCGGTTCATTCAGCTCGCCATCGCCGCCAGCGCGCAGGCGATCAAGAGCTCGGGCTTCGAGCCGACCGATGAAGAGAAGGAGCGGGTCGGCACCTTCATCGGCGTCGGCTTCTGCGGGCTCGAGGTGTTCGAGGACACCTGCCGGACCTTGTTCGACAAGGGCCGCGGCGCGTGTCGCCGTACTTCATTCCGTCGGTCATCTCCAACCTCGCGCCGGGCCAGGTCACGCTCGAGTGGGGCTTCAAGGGGCCGAGCTACACGCACACCAGCGCATGCGCATCGGGCGCGCACGCCATCGGTGACGCGTTTCGATGGATTCAACGCGGTGACATCGACGCGGCCGTTGCCGGCGGCGCCGAGGCCGCGGTGACACCGGTCGGCGTGGCAGGGTTCACGTCGATGCGCGCGCTATCACGGCGCAACGACGAGCCGGAGCTCGCGAGCCGCCCCTTCGATGCAGATCGCGATGGGTTCGTGATCGCCGAGGGAGCGGGCGTACTGATGCTCGAGGAGCGTGACGCTGCCATAGCCCGCGGCGCTGACATCTTTGCCGAGGTCGTCGGCTATGGCGCGACGTCCGATGCGCATCACATGGTGCAGCCGGCGCCGGGAGCCGAAGGCGCGCGGCGAGCGATGCAAATCGCGCTCACCGACGCCAAGCTGAATCCCGAGGAGCTCGACTACGTCAACGCGCACGGCACCTCGACGCCGATGGGTGATGGCGGAGAGCTGGAGGCGGTCAGGAAAGTCTTCGGCGCGCACGCGACTAGCGGGCTTGCCGTCTCGAGCACCAAGAGCATGACAGGGCATCTCCTAGGCGCCGCTGGCGTGCTCGAGCCGGTTCTCTGCACTCTCGCGATCCGCAATGGCGTTCTTCCGCCAACGATCAATTTGCAGAACCCGGACCCTGCCGGGGCCGGGATGAACCTGGTGCCCAACGAGGCCCAAGAGCGGCCGATTCGAGCGCTGATGAACAACTCGTTTGGCTTTGGCGGGACCAACTGCGCGCTCGTGCTAAAAGCTCCGTAGCCATGGCCAAGACGCTCATCGTTGGTTCGGATCACGCGGGGCTCGAGCTCAAGCAGGAGCTTTCGGGCGTTGCCGGCGAGCTCGGGTACGAAGTGGTCGACATTGGAACGCACAGCGCGGATTCGAACGACTACACCGTCTACGCGCACCAAGTCGCAAGCGCCGTTGGGCGTGGGGAAGGGCTTGGTCTCCTGGTGTGTGGCACCGGCGTGGGCATGTCGATGGCGGCCAACCGTCACCGCGGGGTGCGCGCCGCGCTTTGTGGCGACGTTTTCAGCGCCTCGATGACCCGCCAGCACAACGACGCCAATGTGCTTTGCATCGGCTCTCGCGTCGTGGGCGGAGGCCTCGCCGCCGAGATTCTCAAAGCGTTCCTGAGCGCGACCTTCGAAGGCGGCCGCCACGAGCGCCGCGTGAACAAGATCGAACCTTCGAATGAAGGTTGAGCAGGACGAACGCTTTCGCGAACAACGCGAGCGCTTCCAGCTCAGGTGGAACTGCGAAGACTGCGTGCTGTTCGATCCTGATCTAGGGTGTGCTCACGGATTTCCGACCCATCGCCATCGGAAGTCTCGCTACGATGATCCCGCAGCCGCGCTGCTGTTCTGCAAGGACTTCGAGCTCACCTGACCGAGCGGAGCTAGCTGGTCACTCATTCGCTCGGACACGCAGGGTCGGTCGTGACTCGGACGTTGTCGATGAACGCCTCCTCCTCGGGGAAAGTGGTGCCGCAGGGGCCGCTCCGTCGCATCCTGAAACTCACCTCCTGGGGTTGGGTTGCGAGGGCTGGGTTTAAGCAGACCGTCTCCTCGACGAATCCGGCAGTGCCCTTGGGCAAGGGCCCGTCGCCCGGCTGTGACTCCAACGTTGTCTCCGGATTGTTGTCGGCTTGGTAGAAGTACTTGAGCGCCGGCCCACCAGACGCATCGGGCTTGGGGACGACCATCGTCGCGCGTGCAGAAACGAAAAGACATTGCTCCCGGCCGGTGAACCGCAATGAGGCGTCGCCACTCTGGGCGTTGCCAGTCGCGACGCCAACGGTGCCCCGGGCGCCACCACCACTGAAGTGCCAGCCGCTTGGCACCACCTCGGTTCCCGCCAGCTCGAAATCGCCGTCCAGGAGGAAAGGGTCGTCTCCGCACTCGGCCTCGGACACGACCTCGACCGCGTCGACGACGAAATCGCGCACGTCTGGGTCGGCGCATGTCCCGCTGGTGATCGGTAGTGTAAACGTGACCTCTCTCGCGAGCCCTCGGGAGTGGGGTGGCAGGCACACGGTGCTGACGGTCGCTTCGCCGCTAGCCGTCAGCTCGGAGACGAAGACATTGGCTGCCAGCACCTGCAGGGCGCGACCGGGCGTGCCATTCCAGTAGAACCGGAGCGCCTGGTTCGCCAAGGTTGCGGACACAGGCAAGGATGTCACCCCGGTCATCGATGCGGTGCTGCACAGTGTCGCGGTCTGAAGTCGAGCTGCGCGCGTCCCATTTTGACCGACGCCATCCTGCACCAAGGCATCGCCAATCGGGCTCCAAGCGGTTCCGTCTCCTTCGAAGTCACCGTCGAGTACAAAGCCCGGCTCCGGACAGTCGAGCTCCACGTCTTCCGCGCGCACCAACTCGAATCGGTCCACGACGAGCTCGTCGGACGCATCGGAGCTAGGGCAGAATACACTGTGTCCGTCGATGCGGAACTCCACGTCGCCCCCGAACCCCGCTTGGCCGAGGCAAATCGTCTGCGTGAAGAACGAAAAGCGCCTGGGCAAGCGAGACCAGGTTTCGTTGATTCCTACTTGGGGGCGCGCGTCGGTGGACTCGCCGTCGGCTCGGTATGTGATCTGGAAAGCGAGCGGTTCTGCGCGACTGTACGGGGGCATGGTGAACGTCTGCGAGACGCCGGAGCTGTCACAAATCGCATCGCCCGGCCACCTCACCTCGCCGAGATCGTCGCTGCCCATCGCGGTGGCATCGAGAACCGCTCCCCCTGACGTCGTCCACGGCGCCGGATTGTCGAATCCGGGAGCAAGTGGCGCGCCCGCGAACTCGCATCCGCTTCCGTTGTCCTCATATGCCGGCGCGCAGGCGCAGACGCTGCCTGGGCCGGAGGACGAATCGCACACCTCGTGTTCCGCGCAGTCGTCGTCCTCATCGCACTCGCATTCGAACGTGTCGCAGATGTTGGCGTCCAGCACGGGTCCGGCGTCGTCGATACCGGCGTCGTCTTCATTCCCATCCGTGCTTGCGGCGCCCCCGCAGCCGATCACGAGGAGCACGCCACCAATGAGGCAAATTCGAGTCATCGCCTTAGGTTGGCTCTCGCCAACACACTAAACAAGGCGTATCAAAGTTGGTGAGGCCACGCGGCCTACGGTTTTCCCTGCGTTTTTGGTTGGTACCACTGGCGGTTCGCGATCCCGCCGCCGAGAGTCGAATCTCGTCCACTGTGAGCGAGCTCCAACGACGGCTGGGCGCGCTCTAGACGTCGAAGAAGCGTTTCATGACGTCGATCATCTTGGGGACGTCTGCGGCGGCGGCCATTTCTCGGCACGAGTGCATCGAGAGCATGGGGTTGCCTGCGTCGACCGTTCGAATGCCGAGCTCGGCGGCGGTGATCGGTCCGATGGTGCTGCCGCATCCGAGGTCCGAACGAACGACGAAGCGCTGCGTGGTCACGTGTGCTTCGCGCGCCCAACGCTCGAAGCTCGCCCAACTCTCGCCATCGGTCGCGTAGGACTGGTTGACGTTGATCTTCACGACTGGCCCTCCACCGAGCACGGGTTGGTGCTTGGGTTCGTGGCGGTCGGTGTAGTTGGGATGGACAGCGTGGGCCATGTCGGCCGAGATCAAGAACGAGCTGGCGACGGCGCGATGGTAGTGCTCGGGCGACTCGCCCGAGAGGCGTTGCAGGCAGCTTCGTAAGAAATCGGACGCCGCTCCTCGAGCGCTGCGGCTGCCAACCTCTTCGTGGTCGTACAGAACGACGCCCCGCGTCATCTCACCGTTGCTTTCGGCGGCCGTCAGGGCGGTGACCGCTGCGTGGCAGCTGGCGAGGTTGTCGATACGAGCCGCGTGAATGAACTCCCGGCTCACACCGCTGCGGGTCGCCGGCTGCACGTCGTACGCCATCAGATCCCACGCGAGCACTTCGTCAGATTTCATGTCGCCGAACTCCTCGGCGATGAGTGTGCGGAGGTCCACCTCGTCGAGGTCGTTGAGCGTGACGATGGGTGCCATGTGCTTCTGTGCGTTGAGCTTGAGGCCCTCCGTGTTCACCTTTCGGCTGAGGTGAATGGCGAGGGACGGAACCCGGAGCAGCTCCCGGCCGAAATCGATCAGCCGCGCACGCCCGCCTGCTAGCAGTACGCGCCCCGCGAGCGAGAGATCACGATCGAGCCAGGTGTGCAGCAGCACGCCGCCGTAGGGTTCGACGCCAAGCTGTCCGTACCCCGTTTCCTTCAGCTCCGGGTTGGGTTTGATCCGAAGGTTCGGCGAATCGGTGTGGGCGCCGACGAGGTGAAACCCGGCTTCGCTCGGAGCCACGCTCCCGATGTGAAACGCGGCAACCGAGCCGCCGCCACGAACCACGTAGACCTTGTCGCCAGGGCTGACGTCCCACGGCTCCGACTCGTCGAGTGCGCAATACCCCTGGGCTTCCAGACGAGTGACGGCTTCGGCAACGGCATGAAACGGGGTGGGCGAGGCGTCGATGTATTCGAGTAGGTCTTGGACAGGCACGTAGCTCCCTTACTTCGCCAGCGAGCGAACGCCAGCGCGGTGCACTTTACCGGGAAGCTCGCGGCCGACAATAGCCTCGGCGACCTGCCCCGCTTGCCAGAGCTTCTCGAGGTCGATTCCGGTTTCGATCCCCATTCCGTGCAGGGTGTAGACCAGGTCTTCGGTTGCGAGGTTGCCCGCCGCGCCGGGTGCGTATGGGCACCCTCCGAGTCCGGCCACCGACGCATCGAACGTCGTAATGCCGCCTTGGAGACCGACCAGAACGTTGGCGAGCGCGGTCCCGCGGGTGTCGTGAAGGTGCAGGGCGATCTGCTCGATGGGCAGTTCGGAGGTGAACAGCTCCAAGATCTGCTGGGTCTGAACCGGAGTGCCCACGCCAATCGTGTCTCCCAGCGAAACCTGGTAGCAGCCGGCACCGAGCAGGTACTTGGCGAGTTCGAGGCCCCGCGAGGGATCGACGTCTCCTTCGTAGGGGCACCCCCACATCGTCGAGACGTACCCGCGAACTTTGAGCCCCTGCTCGACCGCCGGGCCGATGACCGGCTCGAATGCCTGCAGGGTCTGCGCGATCGTCTTATTGACGTTCTTGGCGTTGTGAGTCTCGCTGGCGCTCACGAAGACGGCGATTTCGTCGACTTTCGCCGCGAGCGCGCGGTCGAGCCCCCGTGCGTTGGGGCACAGGCCCGCGTAGGTGACGCCCGGCCGACGGTCGATCATCCGGCATACCTCGTCTGCGTCGGCCATCTGGGGGACCCACTTCTGCGCGACGAAGCTGCCGACCTCGATTCGACGGATGCCCGCATCGAGCAGGGCGTCGATCAGCCTGACTTTGGCGTGCGTCGCCACCTGGGCGCTCTCGTTCTGCAGGCCGTCTCTCGGGGACACCTCGTAGACGGAGACGCGGGTCGGGAGCTTCGGAGCAGTGGCCACATCCTCCATCTACAGCGCTTGGGCCCTCCTGAAAAGCCGGTGGTCCCCGTGGGAGAATCGAGGCCGGCGTCCCGGAGATGCCTGGCCCCGACGTCCGATTTGGTAGATACTCCGCCCGCGATGGGGACCCTGACTGCTTTGATGCTTACCGCGCCCTTGTTCGGCATGACCCTGCACATCGATTCTTCGATGCTCGAAGCCCCTGCGGTGATGGTCGACCCGGGGGTGTTTTTGGCAGTCGAGGTGTCCGTTGAGCTCGACGAGCCCAAGGGGACCGACCACCGCCGATCTCATCCGCAAGCGAAACAAGATCAAAAAGGTCCACAAGTGGTTCGGGATCAGTACCTGGTCGCTCATGACGCTCTCGGTCGTGTCGGGCTTGATCCAATTCTACAATCAGTACGGCTGGTGGAAGAGCGCGGCGACCAACCCCTGCGTGCAGGGTGATGCGATCTTCACGCAGAAGGCCTGCAGTGGGGTTCCGACGGCGCATGTGACGCTGGTCGCGCTTACCGGGGCCGCCTACTTCACGACCTTCGGCCTCTCCTTCGCCATGCCGGACCCGCTCAAAGTCAGCGAGGGCAACAGCGATTTCGCGCGCAAGCTGCGGACCCACAAAGTGCTCCGATGGGTCACTTTTGCTGGGATGCTCGCCCAGATCGGCCTGGGCGTCGTGGCCGCGAACGCCGACTCGTTCGGCCTCGACCGGGCCAACGATTACAAGGCTCTTCGTGGCCTCGCGACCGCCCACATGGCCGTCAGCCTCGTGACGTACGGCGCGATGACCTACGCCGGCGCGATCATGATCTTCTGAGAGCGATCTCACCAAGCCCTGCCTTGGCCTGAATTTCTTGGAATTCAGGGCTTGCCGATACAATCGCCGCACCGCTAGCATCTAGAGGATAGAGTGGCGGCGGGGAGGCGGGACAAACCGTCGCCGAAGGTGTCCGGGAGTTCTCGAGGGGAAGAGCTCAGGGCGCAGGATCCTTTTGCTTTTGGGGGTTTCATGAGATCACCGAAGGGTGCGAAAGCCCTTTCGAGCAAGCCAGCGGGGGCAGCGATGTCCGAGCTGACGGTGGCCAACTATCTCGGGCTCTTGTTGGAGGACCCGTACGACACGCACCTCGTCGAGGGATTGAGGGAGCTGCTCCAGAGCCCCGAGCCTGCGAACGACGCGCAGGACCCGCTTCGATTGATCGAGGCGGCGCGCGGCGGACACGAGCGGAGAGGGGAGTTTCTGGCCGCTTCGTGGTTGATGGAGCTCGAGTCCGAGCTGGTGAGCGACGATCCCGATTTCCAGAAGGTGCTCGTCAAAGAGCTCGGTCGCGTGCGGCGCGACGAATTGATGGACGACCAGGGAGCCCTCGTGGCGTACGCGCGGCTCGGCGGGATCGATTCGGATGACCCCGAAGTTGCGCAAGCGGTTGGCCAGATTCAGCAAGTCGAAGAGAAGTGGGCGGAGCTTGCGCGGCGCTTCATCGAAGAGGCCCGCGATGCGTCGGACCCCCGCCTCAAGACTTCGCTGCTGACCCGCGCCGCGTCACTGATGTGGCAATATGGTGGCGCAGAGACCGCCGCCGAAACGGATGCGATCTTCGACGAAGCGCTCGCCGCAGATCCGTCGCACATGGGCACCGCGCGGCAGTACGCATTGAGCCTTCGCGCGCGCGGTCGTTGGGAAGACCTGGTGTCGGTGTTCGTTCGTGGGGCCAAGGCGGCTCGCACGCGCGAGGAGAAGGGCAGTGCATGGTTGCAGGCGGCGCGCGTGCGTCGTCACTGGCTCGAGGACACGGAGGGCGCGGCCGACGCATACCGCGAGGTCCTGACGTTTTCGCCGACCGACGAGGAGGCGCTCCGCGCTCTGGTCGGCCACTTCACCAACCTCGAGGCGTGGGACGACCTTGCGGACATGTACGAAAGCGCGCTTCGTTCGCGGCAGAAGCTCGAAGCCGAGAAAGGCATGCTGCTGCAGCTCGCCATGGTCCATTGGCGCTTTCGCGAAGACTCGGACGCCGCGGAGCCTTTTTTCGCGAGACTGCGAAAGATCGACGCCGCCCATCCCGGTGTGCTGGATTTCTATCGCGCGCGAATCGGCGACGAGGACCCGGAGGGCCGTCTGCTCACGATCCTCGGTGACGCGCTTCGCGCCACCACCGATTCCGAGCGCCAGCTCCTGTTGGCGCGCGAGCTTGGCCATCGCGCGCAGAAGGCGGACCGGCCCGAGCGCGCCCTCGAAGCGTGGAAGCTCGTCGAGCGGCTGGCGCCCGACGACCTCGATGCACGGGCTGCGCTTCAGCAGTTGTACCAGCACAGCGGCAAGTGGAATGCGCTTTCCGAGTCGATTCGCGGCGAGATCGAAACGCTGTCGACCGACGCCAAGGAACCAAAGCTCCGGCTGCTTCGAGACTTGATTCCGATCTATCGGGACGCGCTTCAGCTCGATTCGATGCTCATCCAGGTCTACGGCGAGATTCTCGCAGTGTCTCCCTACGACGCCGAAGCGTTGACCTCTCTGTCGCAGCTCTACGAAGCCGTTGGGCGGTGGAACGAGCTCATTCACATTCTCGATCGACAGGCTGAGGTGGCCCGGGAGCCCGAAGAGAAGGTTGCGCTGTATCTGCGCATCGCCGGGCTGTGGACCGAGCGATTCGGCAACTTGAACCAGGCGACGGAACCGCTCGAACGCGTCATCCAGTTGCAGCCCGATCATCGTGAGGCCTTGGCCGAGCTCAAGGACATCTACACGAAGAAGCGCAACTGGGATGCGCTGTACGGAGTCCTCGGTCGTGAGGCAGATCTGGCCGACGACCCTGCGGCGCGGCTCGACAAGCGGATCGAGATGGCGGAGCTCTGCACCGAGCGCCTTCATCGGAGCGCTGCGGCGATCGCGCTCTGGAAAGAGATTCTGGCCGAGGCCCCGGACAGCCCTTCCGCGCTCGACACCCTCGAAAACCTCGCGGAGCGTGAAAAGGACTGGGAGACGCTTGCCGACGTTCTGCAACGCCGCGCCGAGGGGGCGACGAGCGATGCCGACCGACTCGAACAACTTCAGCGCCTAGGCGTCGTGTTCATGGAGCGGCTGGACCAGCCCGCTGATGCCATCGCGGCATGGGAGCGCGTGCTCGAGATCGAAGCGGACAACAGCCGAGTGCGACGCATGTTGAAGGACGCCTACGTGGCGGCGCGGGATTGGGCATCCTTGGAGACGCTGCACCGCGAGCGCAATGATTGGGCTGGCTTTGCCGAAGTGATCGGCCAAGCTGCAGAGCAAGCCGAGGAGCCTGCTCTGATCGTGGAGCTCAGCCTTCGTGCGGCCCAGGTGTACCGCGAGCGCGTCGGAGAGCCGCATCGTGCGGCGCGGCTCGATGAGCGGGTGCTGGCTGTCGATCCGACCAACGTCGAGGCTGCCAAAGGGCTTCTGCCGGTCTACGAGAAGGACCACAAGTGGTCCGAGTACGCCAACACGCTCGAGATCATCGTGGCCGGCTCCGGCCCGGACGAGGAGCTCGACGCACGCCTCGAGCGAGTGGCATCGCTGCGCGGGGTGTACCTGAACCGGCTGCGTGATCCGGAGTCTTCGCTCGGCTGGGCGACGCGCGCGTACCTGCTGGCTCCGTCCGATCCGGCCGTCGTGGCCGGTCTCGAGGAATCGGCGGAGGCGGCCGGCGCGTACGCGGACCTCGTGGCGCTCTTCCGGGACCGACTGGACAATGCACAGCTTCCCGATGGCGAGCGTCTGAATCTACAGCGGCGCATCGCCGCCATCGCCGGCGAGCGGCTCGGGGAATCTCAAGAGTCGATTCGGCAGCTCGAGGCGATTCTCGAAGTCGCGCCCGATGATGCCGAGGCGATGGCCGTGCTCGACCGATTGTATCGAGCGGAGCGTCGCTTTGCCGACCTGCGTACGCTCTACGCACGGCGCCTCGCGGCCGTGACCGATCCCGCCGAACAATGGGTTCTCCTCAATGAGGTGGCGCAGGTCGAAGAGGAGCAGCTCGGCGACCTCCCTGCGGCTGCCGAACGCCACTGGAAGATCCTCGAGAGCAATCCGCACGACGTGGATGCGCTCCGGGCGGTTGAGCGGCTTTCGCAGCAGCTCAAACAGTGGGACCGCTTGGACGCCGCGCTCGAACGCCGACTTCAGTCGAAGGTGGGCGACGACGACAGGTTGGCTGTTTACTTGCAGCTTGCGGACCTGCGGCGCCTCTACCTGGATGACGCACCCGGGGCGCTCGAATGCTACCGCAGCGCGCTCACGCTCGATGCTCGAAACGAAGTCTCCATCGCGGGCCTCGAGGCCTTATCGGGCGAGGGTCAGGGTGTCGGTGTCGAGGCCATCGATCTTCTCGAACCCGCCTACGCCAAGCGCGGCCACTTCGAGAAGCTTGCCGGTCTCTTGCGGGGGCGCCTCGAGCGAACTGAAGATGCAGACGAGCGGCGCGCACTTCGCTTGCGCATTGCGGACCTCTCAGCATCGGAGCTCGGAGACGCGACGGGCGCCTACGCTGCGCTCGAATCTGCATTCCTCGACGACCCGAACGATTTGGATCTGCTCGACCGCCTGGGGGGCGTGGCGGAAGCGGCCGGCCAGCACGAGGCATTGGCCAAAGCGCTGGTGCTCGTCATCGATGCGGGCACCGTGCAAGGCGAGGTCGAGGTCGCGCTGTGCCGCCGAGCCGCCGAGCTGTACGACGTGGCCTTGGGGCACTCCGGAGGACGCGGCGCGCCTTTCACCGGCGCGTCGCGGAGCTCGAGCCCAATGACAGCGTCGCGTTCGCAGCGCTGAAGCAGCTTTCACACCAAGCATGAAGATTGGAACGACCTGCGGGCGCTCTACCAGCGGCGCATCGAAGCGACGACTGATGCGGGCGCCAAGCTCGATCTGCTCTTGCAGTTGTGTTTCCTGTTCGAGGAGATCCTCGACGAGCCCAAGCACGCGATCTCGAGCTACGAGCGGGCTCTCGAGCTCGACCCGACCCACACGCCCTCGCGGCGCGCGCTGCAGCGGCTCTATGGTCGACTCACGCGTTGGCCGGAGCTCACCGAGCTTCTTCGGCGCGACCTCGACGAGGCCACGGGTCAGGACGTTGTCGATCTGGCCTACGAGCTGGCTACCATCTACGAGACCCGCTTGGACCGCGTCCCAGACGCGGCCGACCACTACGAACGCGTGTTGGAGTCGAGCCCGACGCACCTGCGGGCGCAGGAAGGTCTCGAGCGGCTCATGGAGAACCGCGAAGAACGGCAGCGCGTCGCCTCGATCCTGCAGCCGATTTTCGATTCGCAGGGGGCGTGGGGGGAGCTTGCGAAGGTTTTGGAGGTTCAGCTCGAGGACCTGACCGACCCCGCCTCCCGTGCGGCTCACTTGAGCCGGATCGGCGAGTTGAGCGAGGCCAAGCTCCACGATGACGAGCTTGCGTTCGATGCGTACGCACGGGCGGTGCGCGAAGACGTCGCCGACGGCAGCGCGCGATCGGATTTGGCACGCCTGGCCTCGAAGCTCGGCCGTCATCGACAACGCGCCGAGCTGCTCGAGGGTGGCCTTGCTGCGCTAGGCGACGACTTCGTCAAGACCGAGCTGCTCTTGGAGCTTGCCGAGCTGTGGGACGTGTCCGAGCCGGAGCCCGCGCATGCGGAACGGATCTACCAGCAGTTGGTGCGCTTCGAGCGGGACAACCCCGAAATCGTCCTCAAGGCCTCTCGCGCGCTCGAGCGTCTGCACGCCGCCGCGAACGATCACGGCGCTCTTGCACAAGACCTTCAACGCCAGATTCAATTCGAAGACGATGAAGCCCGGCGCGACGAGCTTTTCGTGAGGCTCGCCGATCTGCTCGAGAACACGTTGCACGACCCCGACGCCGCCATCGAGGTCCATCAACAGCGTTTGGAGCTCGAGCCGAGCGATGCCGACGCGCTGTCGTCTCTCGAGCGTCTCTATGAGCAGCGGGGACGCTGGGAACCCTTGGTCGAGGTGATCGAGCGGCGAGCAGATCTCGCGGAGGACGAACAAGAGCAGCTGACGCTCTGCCGGCGCGTGGGAGAGATTTTCGAGGACAAGCTCGGAAGCATCGAGAACGCGATCACCGCGTACCGAGACGTCGTTTCACGCTTCGGTTCGGACGAGGCCACCCTGGCCGCGTTGACGCGCCTCTATCGGCAGACCGAGCGATGGCACGAGCTCCTCGAAATCACCGAGATCCGTTCCGCGGATGCCGAAGACTCGGAGCAGCGAGTGGCGTTCCGATTCCAAGCCGCTGAGCTGATGCGCAACCAAACCGGCGAGATCGAGCGCGCCATCGAGGTGTATCGAGAGCTTCTCGGAACGGTGCCCGGGCATGGTCCCACGGTGGCGGCACTAGAGGAACTGGCGACGGGCTCGGATGCGCCTCTACGCGTGCCCGCGGCAAACCGACTCTTCGACGAATACGAGAGCCAAGGCCGATTCGCCGACCAGGTCCGAATGCTCGAGGTCATCGCTGCCGGCGACGATCCGAGTGAGCGAGCTCAGTCGCTTCTGCGCGCCGCCGAGATCAGCGAGGTCGGGACCGAGGACATCGACGCCGCCTTCGCGTTTTCCGGAAAGGCGCTGCGCGAGGGCGTCGACCTAGACGACTTCGAACGGGTGCTCGGAAACTACGAACGCTACGCAGAAACCACCGGGCGGTTTGCGGAGCAGGTGGCGACCTTGGCGGCAATCGCCCCCGAGCTCCTCGATGCCGACTTGCGGACCGAGGTTCGCATGCGGGCCGCGAGCGTGGCTCAGGAGCGGCTCGAGGACGCAGACCTGGCGAAGATCCAGTACCAGAACGTACTCGATGAACAGCCAGACCATCACGCGGCGCTCGATGCACTATTGGACCTCGTCGAGAACGCAGGGGCCATGCGCGAGTTGGTCGAGCTGCTTCGGCGCAAAGGGGAGCTCTCCGAAGACCGTGAAGAGCGCGCCGCGCTACTCGTGCGTCAGGCCCACATTTACCAAGCCGAGCTCGACGACCTAGAGTCTGCGATCGAAGCACTGGATCGGGCGCTGGGCGAGTCCGACCACCCACTGGCTTACGAGGGGCTGGAGCGCCTCTATCGGCGCACCCGGCAATGGAACGAGCTGGCGACGCTTTACGAACGGGAGATCGACCAGCGCATCGGGGACCCGGCCGCGGTTCGCTACGAGCTGGGGGACCTTTGTCTGCGGCGGCTCAACGAGCCGTGGCGTGCGCTCGACCAATTCCGGGAGGCTCTGAGCCAGAACCCGGAGCACGAACCGACCGTGCGCGTGTTGGAAACCTTGGTCGAACAGTCGGAGTATCGGAGCGCAGCCGCCGAGTTGCTGGAGCCCTTGTACTTGCGCAGGATGGAGTGGCCCAAGGTCACCCAGATACTCGAAGCTCGGCTCGATGGTGAAGACGACCCGAGTCAGCGGCTGGAGTTGCTGCGCCACCTTGGCGATGTGCAGGAGTCGCACCTCGAAGACCTCGACGGGGCGCTCGAGACCTACGGCCGGCTCTTCGGGGAGGACCCGCGCGACCCACAAAGCCAAGAGACCCTGACGCGTCTCGCGCGTTCGCTCGGGCGTTGGGACCGGTTGGCTGCGATCTTCGACAAGACGCTTCGCGCGGTTGAAGTCGACGACGCAGATACGGCCGTCCTCGCCCTGACCACCGCGAAGCTGTACGACGCGCGCTTGGAAGACCTCGATCGCGCGGGCTACTTCTACCAGCGCGCGCTCACGTACGATCCAACCAATAAGGAGGCCGGTAGCGCCCTGGCTTCGGTGTACGCCAGGAGCCTTCGATGGGAGGCGCTTCTCGAGCTGGATCGCGAGCGGGAGAGCTTTGCCGGTACCGACGAAGAGCGGGTTGCCGTCCTACACGAGATCGCGGGGATCGAAGTGGACCAGTTGGACACGCCGGCGGCTGGCATCGTCACCTACCGGCGCGTTCTCGAGATCGACCCCGGCAACGCGGAGGCCGTGAGCCGGCTCGACCAGCTTCTCGAAGGCGCCGAACGCTGGGACGAGCTCGGTGCGCACATCGAATTTCAGATCGACAATGCGCGCGATAAGCGCATCGCCCTGGCCCTCCGCCAGCGCCTCGGCTCGCTCACGGAGACCAAGTTGCAGAACCCGGCGCAAGCCCTCGATATCTTCGAGGACGTGTTGGCCGACCAACACAACCACGGCGAGGCGCTGCAAGCGGTGTCGCGCCTCGTCGCGGATGACGATCACGGCCCACGCGCGGTTCAGATCCTCGAGCCAATCCACCGGGAGAGCGGCGACTGGCAGGCTTTGGTCAGCGTCCTCGACGCCAAGGCGAGACAGGCAAGCGACGCTTTCGAGCGGGCCGACACCTGGCGCGAGGTGGGCCGACTGCACGAGGAGAGCGGCCGAGACACCGAGAAGGCCTTCGACGCCTGGGGCGCGGCGCTGGTCGCGGAGCCGGCGGACGAGGCCACGCGCTCCGAGGTCGACCGCCTGGTGCGCGAGGTCGGCTGCTGGGAGGCGTACATCGCGACCTTCGAGCAGGCCGCCGCGGCGACCGACGAGCCGCCGCTTCGAGGCTCGTTCCTGACGAGCATTGCCCGGGCACAGGACAGCGAGCTCGGGGACCCGCGGGCTGCCATCAAGACGTATGGCCGGGTTCTCGAAGTCGATCCCGATGCGGAAGAAATCCTCGACGACTTGGAAGGTCTCCAAGTCATGGTGGGAGATTGGGATGGACTTGCGGAGGTTTACGAGCAAAAGCTCGAACGCTCCCACGACCCTGAAGCGCGCGCAGAGTTGCTCCGGCGGCTCGGCGCGCTGTGCGCAGAGCAGCTCTCCGAACCGGAGCGAGCCGTGTCGTACTACCAGCAGGCGACGGGCGAGAAGCCGGACGACCTCACGGCGTACGTGGCGCTCGATCGGCTCCTCGCCTCGGTCAACGACTCCGAACGGCTGGCCGACGTGCTCGAACGCAGGATGGAGCTCGAGGAAGAGGCGGAGGTTCGCGTCGAGGTGGGTATGCGGCTCGCCGAGCTCTACGAAGCCCAACTCGGCAGGCCCGAGACGGCCTGTGACGCATTGCGCGCAGTCGTCGAGGCGGACCCGGAGCACCGTCTCGCCCTTCAAGGGCTGAGCCGCCTCTACGAGCGGCAAGGCCAGTGGCCGGAGCTCATCGAGGTGCTGCAAACTCGAACCGATGTGGCCGCACACGAGTCCGAGCGCGTGGAGCTCACGCATCAGCTCGGCAACATCATGGAGCGGGAGCTCGACGACGAGCTGAGCGCCATTGCGGTATACGGCCAAATTCTCCGAATCGATCCGGCATACGAGGCGTCGGTGCAGGCGCTGCTCCGCATCGCCAAGCTCGCAGACTACCGGGAAGATGCGGCCGCGGTTCTCGAGCCCTACCTGCGGACGGAGGAGCGCTGGAGCGATCTGGCGACCCTGCTTCGATTGCGCGCCGATGCGATGACCGACCCGCACGAGAAAGCCGAGCAACTGGTGGCATTGGCGGAGGTACACGAGCACGGCCGCAAGGATCCGAACGCGGCGCTCGACGCACTGCTACAGTCGATCGGCGAACGGCCCGACGACGACGAGATTCTCGATCGTGCTGAGACTCTCGCGACAAGCCTGCAGCGATGGCCGGAGCTCGTCGACGTCGTGTTCGCGGAGGCCGGCGCAAGCCTCGACACGGATCGGGGCGCCACGTTGTATCTGCGTGTCGCGCGCATCTGTGAAGATGACCTCAAGGATCTCAGTAGAGCGGTCGATGCGCACGAGCGAGCGCTGTCGTTGATGGGAGACGATGAGTCGATCCTCGAGGCACTCGACCGGCTCCTGCAGGAGACCGAGCAATGGGACCGTCTGCACGAGGTCATCTCGCGCCGCCTGGATCTGCGGGATGCCGACCGGCCAACGCTGTTCCTCCGGCAGGGGCGGCTCCGCGCGAGCCATCTGGGTGACCTCGAGGGCGCCCTCGGCGCGTACCAAAAGGCGATGGAGCAGGACCCGGGTCGCGACGACACGCTCGCCGCGGTGCGGAGCCTGGCGCAAAAGCCGCAGGTCGCCGGGAGCGCGCTCGGGCTGCTCGAGGAGTACTACCGCGACGCCGGCAACTTGGAAGAGGTTGTGCGGCTGTACGAACAGCGGGTGGAGCTGACGCCGGTGGCCGCGGATCGGGTGGCGCTCCTGCGCGAGGCTGCCTCGATTTGGGAAAACGACATCGGACGCCCGGAGGAGGCGCTCGCCGCCATGCGGGACGCCGTCCGCACCGATCCGCGTGACCGAACCCTCATCGATTCGCTCGAACGCCTCGCCGAACTGTCGGATCGCTGGACAGACCTCGATGGCCTCGTGGACGACATCGCTCGGCAAGGGGATCTCGAGCGCCGTGAGCTTTACGAGTTACGCCTTCGATCCGCCGGCTGGTATCGAGATCGCATGGCCGACCCGAATCGAGCCGAACGCGCTCTCACCGAGGCGCTGCAGCTCGATCCCGAGCCTCTCGAAGCGCACGCGGAACGTGTCGCCTTGATTCGAGAGCAGGGACGTACCGCCGATTTGGTGAACGGGCTACGCGCTTGGGCAGACGTCGAGCCCAGCATCGATCAGCGCATCGCACTGCTACGCGAGGCAGCCGGGCTGGCGTCCGAAGCGCTCTCACAGCCAGAGGTGGCGGCCGATTGCTACCAAGAGCTCCTCGCAGCCGAAAAGAACGACGTAGATGCCCTACGGGCCCTGTGCGACATCCGCCGGGCCCAGTCTCGGTGGAACGAGGTCGTCGGGTTGCTGGAACGGCAGTTGGAGCTCGTCGAGGGCGAGGACCGCGCGCCCGCGGCGCAGGCGGTGGGCCAGGTCTACCGAGATCACCTCAACGACCCACGGGCCGCCATTCGGGCCTACGAAGGAGCCCTCGAGCTAGACGAGACCGACCCGGTCACGATGGACGCACTCGAAGCGCTCTATGAAGACAACGACCGGTTGGAAGCGCTTCGTGCGCTGCTCGAGCGCCGTGTCGATCTGGCCGCCGAGGAAGATCGCCCAGCGCTACAGCTCCGGCTCGCGCAACTCTATGAGCACTCCTTCCGCGACCAGGCCTCGGCCATCGGCATGTTGCGCCAGGTGCTGAATGCGGACCCCGACAACGAGGTCGCCAGTGCAGAGCTCGACCGGCTGTTTGAAGCCACCGGTGCCTGGGATGATCTCGTCGTCTTGCTCCTGTCGAAGGTCGGCCACGCGTCCGATGAAGAGCAGCGCAGCTTGCTTGGGCGGATCGCCGAGGTGCACGATGCCAAGCGTGGCGAGGCCGACGCCGCGATTCAGATCTACGAGCGCATCAACTCGGACCTCGGTGCGGACGAGCGCTCACTTCGCGCGCTTGCCGGGTCTCTACGAGCGCAAAGAAAGTTGGACGAAGGTGGCCGATACCCTCGAGCGCCTATCGGGTCGCTTGGACGGGTCGGCGGCTATCGATCTGTCGCATCGCGTGGCGGACCTTTGGGAGCAGCGAGTCGGTGACACCGAGCAGGCGCGTAGGGCCATTCGCGGAGCGTACGAGCGATTCCCGCAGGACGCCGCGACGCGCGATCGTCTCAAGAAGTACTACCAAGCCGAAGGGGACTATCGCGCCCTGGCGGAGGTCATGGACGCAGAGCTTCAGGGAGCGACCTCGGATGACGACTGCCTGACGCTCCTGCGGACGATTTCGGATGTCTATCGCGACCAGCTCGATGACCCGGGGCTGGCGGCGAGCTATCTCGAAAGGGCGGTCGAGCTCGACGCCGACGATCGAGGCGCCTTGGTTCCGCTCTGCGATCTGTACATCGCTGCCGGTCGTCAACAGGATGCGGTGCCGATCTTGCGACGCATCATCGAGAGCTTCGGCCGCCAGCGCAGCAAGGAGCTCGCCGTGCATTACCATCGGCTCGGCCAGGCTCTTGGAGCCATAGGCGACGCGGCAGGTGCGCTCGCCGCCTACGACGCAGCTTTCAAGATCGACCTCACCAACGTGGCCATCCTGCGTGATCTCGGCAAGCTCACCCACGCCAACGGCGACCTCGACCGCGCGCAGAAGAGCTTCCGGGCGTTGTTGTTGCAGAAGCTAGAGCCCGACTCGGGCATCCAGAAGGCCGACGTCTACTACTACCTCGGCGACATCGCCGCGAAGCAGGACGATCCGCGCAAGGCGACCACGATGCTGGAGAGGGCGCTTGCAGAAGACGCGGGCCACGAGCAGGCTGCGGAGCTCCTCGCTCAGTTGAAGGGTTGAATCATGGCGGCGGGAAAGGTCTCCATCGACGGTCAGGTCGTCGATAGCGGCGAAGCCCGCGTGTCGGTCTTCGATCGCGGCTTCCTTTATGGGCGACAGCGTGTTCGAGGTGTTTCGCACCTACGGTGGCGTTCCGTTCGGCCAACGCGAGCACCTCGAACGGCTGCAACGCTCGGCGGACCGCTTGATGATTTCGATGCCGGTTTCGGTGGAGACTCTATCGTCTGAAGTGGCGGCGACACTCGAAGCGGCGGGCGAAGGGCGAGTGGTACGTTCGGGTCGTGATCACGCGCGGGACCGGGCCGCTTACATACGACCCGTCGACGGCCACCACACCGCTTCGCGTGATCATCGCCGCACCGGTTTCTGTGCCTCCCGCCGATCACTACGAACGAGGCATCGCGGTTGCGCTGCTTCACGCATCACGCCCGACGGACGACGAGCGCGCATCCGGGCGCCAAGGCATCCAACTATTTGGCGAATCTGCTTGCGGTCCACGAAGCCAAGCAGAAGGGGAGCCCAGGAGGCGCTGATGCTCGGGCGACGCGGTCAGATCCTCGAAGGGGCGTCGAGCAACCTTTTCATCGTGAAGGATGGGTGGTGCGCACCCCCGGAGCACCAGGCGGGCATCCTGATGGGGAATCACCCGGGCTGCCGTGCTCGCCGCCGCCGCTACCGAGGGCATCGGGGTTGAAGAAGGCGAGGTCCGTCCTGAAGACCTCTACGGCGCCGACGAGGCGTTCATCACGAGCAGTATCCGAGAGGTGATGCCGGTCGTGTCGGCCGACGGCCGGACGATCGGCCCCGGAGCCCCCGGATCGGTGACCAAACGGCTCCACGAGGGCCTATCTGCGGGCGTGGCCCAGGCAACGGGCGCGGCGGTTTGACCCGCCGGTCCCCGGCCCACTAAAGCCAGCCGCTAGGACGAATTCGATGTCAGATACAGGTAAAACAAGGGCGCGGCGGCAGAGAAAGAATGCCGCCCAGGGTAGGGACCGCAAAAAGAAGCTCGAGAAGGAGGGGACCACTCCCCAAGTTCCCGATCCATCCCGACAAGGCCCCCGCGCCCGCCAAAAGCTAAGCCCGCGCTTCGACACGCTGCTGGTGTCTGATCCGCACACTAGTGGAGGGTGTGCGACTTGCCGTCGTGCTCCACGATCGGCACGCCCTTGTCCGTGACCACTTCTGCGGCCGGGGCCGGTGTGGAGAGCGGGGCAGGGGGAGGCTGGCTCGTGGCGGCCAGCGATTCGAGCCGCTCGCGGTATTCCATCTCCCGGAGCTTCGCGTGGTGATAGCGCCGTCGTTTGCGGTACGCGAACACCACGAGGATGGCCGCCAGTACCCAGATGGTGGATCCCGGCGAAGAGAGCCGGGAGGATTCGGTACCTCGTCCGCAGGCTCTCTCGCCACTGCCGCTCGAGGCCGACGCGCGTCCAGCCGTAGGCAGTCGAGAGGGCCGTGTCGAATGTCTCTCCCGTCGCGGAGCGACTGGATCAGCCGGTGGAAGCGCCGCTGGTCGTTGTTGCTTCGCCGAAGGAACCCGACGACGTCCGCGCTCTGGGCGTACGCGATGTTCACCTCGTGCGGGGCGGTTGGGGAAGTGTTTGTCCAACTCGGAGAGCCGCAGCATCGATCGCTGCGCGGCTGCTCGAAGAAGCGACTCCATTCGCGGAAGCAAGCGCACCTCGGACTGCTGGATCGCGACGCCCTTCGTTGAACCAACGAGGCACGTGATTGCCGAGCACCGCGCGGTAGAGCGCCACATGGGAAAGCTCATGGACGAGCACTACCTCGAGGTCCGGCGGCTCCCAGGTCTGGGGTGCCGACATCGTGAGGAGGATGAGGCCCCGATGCGAATAGGCGACGCCCGTGGCGTAGTCGGGCGGCGGCGCGCCGATCGGGGCCATCGCACGCATCTCCCGCGGGTTTCGCGCAACGCGAATGATGAGGTCGTCATCGATGACGGCGCCGAAGTCGCTCTCGACCTCGGCCCAATGCTCGTCGAAACCCTCGATGAGCTCCGCGACGCGGCCCTCGCTCCGATTCGGGAAACGTCCAAGTGACCGAGCCAATGCGCTCGGTTTCGTACCCGTGGAGCGGCGGGGGCAGGGCGAGCTCCGGCGCCTCCTGAGCGCCGGCACCGACCGAAGCCACGGTCACCACCATCGCACACAGAACAACCCTGAAAAAAGCCAGCTGGGGTCTACTCTTCACCGGGCCTAAATCTTAGCAGCGGCGGCTCCACCTCGTTAGTGCCACGACGATCAATGATGAGGTAGGTTACACCTGCCGCGAGGAGCGCCCCCGCCACCAGATACGGCCACGCCTTCTTGATCCTGCGTTTTGCCCGGGATTCATCGGCCGGCTGCTCCGGGCTCGTTCACTTTTTTCGATGCTGCGGCCGGGGGCGGAGGTGGCGGCTCTGACCAGCGCAGCTGCGCCTGCTCCGCGCGGCTCTCGATGAACGTCATCCCGCTCGACGGAGGTGCTGTCGTCAAAGTGCAGTACGCCCTCGTAGAACTGCGCGGCACTCACGTCGAAGACTTCGATCAGGATGTCGCCCTCTCGGTGCACCACGATCAAGGCATCCGCGCCGGCTATGATCCCGATGCGTTTGTACGACGCGAGGTCCTTGCGAGGGCTGAGACCAAGCCCGCGCCGAATCGACCGCATCCCTTCGAGCCCATCTTCTTCGGTGACCGGCTTACCCCGCATGGCGCCGCGCAGGGCCGGGTCGGTCGGGACGCGTAGACCGGACGAAACGGCTTCGCTTTCGATAAAGGAGGCGGTGTTGCGAAGGGTCTCGTCGGGATCACCAGCAACCACGACCCCCACCTTCGGAGCAACCCCCCCCTTGCCAGTGCCAGTGCCAGTGCCAGTGTCAGGGGCCTGCCCGAGCCCGGGGCTGGCCCACGTCAGCAGCAAGACAATTGGTACCCAGCGCCACATCCGCCGAACGATAGGCAACAGGCGGCATTCGCGCTAGCGTGCGGCGCGATTTACTCATGGGTGACGAGCCTCCATTCATGCACGGCGTTTGCGTCTGCCTTGGGTACGACGGGACGGACTTTCACGGCTGGCAGGCCCAGCCGGGGCTTCGGACGGTCCAGGGGATGCTCGAGGAGGCCATCGACGAGATGGGGATCGAGCACAGCCCGGTCCGTGGCTGCAGCCGGACCGACGCTGGAGTCCATGCGCTGGGGCAACTCGCCAGCTTTGCGGTCGAGATCGAGGTGCCAAGGGAAGGGTGGGTCAGCGGGCTCAACGCCCGGCTCCCGAAGGACATCGTCGTCCACGACGCGCAGCCCTGTTACCGCCGCTACAACCCGCGCTTTCACGCGGCCCACAAGCGCTACCGCTACCTGGTGCGCTGTGGCCGACAGCGTGACCCCATGATGCGCAAACAGGTGTGGCAGCTTGGGCCGAAGGGGGCGCGGCGTGATGTCGAGAATCGGAGCGACCGCGTCGAGGACTACCTCGATATCGAGGCGATGCAGACAGCCGCCAAGCAGTTCCTCGGCACGCACGACTTTCGGGCCTTTCGTCAATCGGGAGATCAACGCGAGATCGTCGTCCGCGAGATGTACGAGGTCAAGGTGCTCCCGGCGTGGAACGGTCGAGCTGACCTGCTCGCGATCGAGATCGTCGGCAACTCGTTCATGAAGAACATGGTTCGGATCATGGCCGGGACGTTGGTGGAGGTGGGCCGCGGCCGGTTCGTGCCCGATGACATCCCCGGGATGTTGCGCGAGGACTCCGACCGCGCCGATGCGGGCCAAACCGCCCCGCCCCAGGGGCTGACCCTCATCGAGGTCGAGCTCGCGCGTTTCGACGGGCCGGGCGACGCCTTCGATCGAGCTACGGCCGGCGAGCCGCCCCGTAGGCGCTAGAACGTCAGGCCGAAGCCGCCGGTGAAGTAAAACTTGTCGCCGACCGGTGCGCGGTTGTTGGCGTCGGAGCCCGCCAGCTCGAAGAAGAAGAACGAGCTGTTGATGCCCCAGTCCTCGTCGAGTGCGTTGGCGCGCCGCTCGTTGATGAAATTGAGCTCGAGCGCGATCTGGACTGCCCAACCGAAGCCGTGGCTGCGACCGCTACTCTTGTTGGCACCAACAGTCTCTTTGAAGAAAACCGTGTTGTACCCAACCTTGCCGCTGAAGACGAAAGGAACGGCGGTCTTGCGGGCGAGCGCGTCGATGCGCAGCACGGCCATGGCGTTCAGCGGGAAGAGACTGAACTTGGCGGCGTCACTCGACGGAACGCAAACCCCAGGGGCGGAGCCGGCGATACACCCGCTGCCCTTGTAGCTGGCCCATCCGCCGGCGATGCCGATCCCGATTGGCCCCAGGAAAGGAATCCGGTACAGGAAGAAGTCGAATTCGCCCAGCAGTAAGGGCCCATTGCCGGATGGGTACACCACGTCGAACGCGTCGCTTCCCGGATCGGGACGGTAGGCTCCGATGCCAAATGAGAGCAGGTAGCCCTCCGGCGACCAACCCTCTTCGGTGCTCTCGCCAACCGGTTGGGCGTGGGCATAGCTCGGGGCCACGCTCATGGCCGCGGCCAGCAGCAGCACCGAAGCGATTTGTTTCACCGGCGAAGCCTCCGTCCGCCAGCGATTGCAACGAGGAGCCCGAGCAACCACGCGCCCGAGCTAGGTTGGCCGTTGGCCAACACCATCGGCGACACCGCGCAGCCAGAGCAATCCACGCTTGGATCATCGCAGAACCCTACGGTTTCGGCTGCCGTGACCAACGTGGCCTCGGAGCGCTCGCCCTCGTTGCCGTCTCCGAGCCTCATGGAGGCGATGTCGACGGCCGAGACGAATAGATAAGTGGAGGCATCTGTCTCCAGCGCCAGCGCCGAAGCGGAAACGCTAAGACTCTTGGCGTTCTGACCGGCCGTGATGCCGGTGTTTGTCGATGCGGCGGGGTCAGCGCTGTCGCCCTGGTAGAGGTTGTACTGGGCGATCGAGTTGGAGTCGGTCGGCGTGGTCCAAGAGATTGTGAAAGTCGAACCCACTTGGTCCAAAGAGCTGATGATGTTCAACTCCTCGGGAGGGGTCACGTCGACCGTGAAGTCGGCGATTCCATAGTCTTCTGGTGGTACGATTTCCGTGCCGCCTGGATCTTCGTTGCGGAACGAATAGATTTCGAAGGGCTGCCCTTCGAGCGCCGTGTTCTCGCAGTCGACGATCTCCGTATTGACGAGCTCTTGGAGCGTCAGTCCCGTGACCGTGGCGTTGTCGCCGACGGTGCGCGGGTTGCTGTCGGCCATCGGCCGGCATAGGAGCTGCAGGTCGGTACGACGGTCGTTCAGTTGGCAGTCGCCGTTCTGAGCGCCGGCCCACATGTAAATCTGATTGACGCCGTCGCCATTCACCAAGGTGAGGTCGTAGAACGTGTTCGCGGCGTCGGCGCAATTCGCTGCGTTGAAATAGATGGTCGCCGCGTCGGTCGTCGGCACTTCCCCATTGATGCTCGTGATGGCGTCGAGCTGCTGCTCCTGAGCGAGTGCAGGAGTCGCAAGCGCCGTGAGCGTCGCGATGAGGGTCGATAAGAATAAGAATTGGTTACGCATACCTCGATTTCCGTGCAATCCCCGGGCCAACCACCGGAGGCTAAAAGCTGTGTGTTTTCGGGAAGGCAGAGGACAAACTGGCATGATCCGCCCTTCTTCTACGCCAAGGCCTGACATTTCGTCACTTTAATAGAACCGTTTCGGCGATTTGGATCGCGTTGAGGGCTGCACCCTTTCGGAGGTTATCGGAGACGACCCACATCTGAATTCCACCCGGATTTCCGACGTCTTCACGGATGCGGCCGACGTAGACCGGGTCCTGGCCCGCGGCATCGATTGGTTGCGGGTAGATACCCTGGCTCAAATCGTCAACGACTTCGACGCCTTCGGCTTGGCTGAGGAGCTCGCGCGCGCGCGCTGCCGTGAGGGGTTGGTGGGTCTCCACCGTGATGGCCTCGCTATGCGCGGTGACCACCGGGCACGCGGACCGCCGTCGGGTGAGACAGCAATGGCCGGGTCCCCGAAAATCTTGCGAGTCTCCGACACCATTTTGAGCTCTTCTTCTTGGTAGCCCGTCTCGATCAGGCTTCCAATGCATCAGAAGATTGCGGCTCAACTGTCCGGAAAGCTTGTCCTTGTCGACTTTCGAGCCTCGGGCGGTTGCCTCTTCCTGTGCCTCGAACGCTTCGACGGCCTTGGCGCCCGAACCGCTGATCGCCTGGTACGTCGCGACGACCACCCGCTTGAGGCGAGCCTCGTCGTGAAGGGGCTTGAGCGCGACGACCATCTGGATGGTCGAGCAGTTCGGGGTTGGCGATGATGCCTTTGGGCCGGTCGGCCGCGGCCTCGGGGTTCACCTCAGGGACGATGAGCGGGACCTGGGGGTCGCCTCGGAACGCCGACGAGTTATCGACCACGAGGGCACCCTTGCTCGCGGCAATCGGGGCCCACTCGCGCGAGGTGGCGCCACCGGCCGAGAAGAGGGCCAGGTCGACGCCCTCGAAGACTTCGGGGGCGATTTCGACGACGGTGTGCTCGACTCCGTTGAACGTCACGGTCTTGCCGGCGCTCCGAGCCGATGCCACGGGCACCAGCTCGGCTACGGGAAACGCGCGCTGCTCGAGCACCCGCAACATCTCCGCGCCCACCATCCCGGTGGCCCCGACCACCGCAACTTTGAGTCCCTGAGCCATAGGCGACGGCTATAGATTAGCGCCGTGGACGCGGCAAGCTGGCCCATGGGTCCGTCGCGTATCATGCCTTCGGCAAGGAGCATTCATGAGCATTCATCGGTACACAGTCGTCATCGGGGTCGCGGGCATTCTCTTCTGTCTCGGCACCACCCATTCTCACGCACAAGCGCCGTTCGAGGATGAAGCAAAGACCCTGCCATCGGCGGTCCCCGATGTCATCGCTGACGAGGCGGATGACGCTGCAGCCCGCGCGCTCCGCTCGCTCTACGTGCCGGGCGGTCTGACCTCGGCTCAAGCGGTCACTCAGGTGGTAGCGACTTCACCCGACATGGACCGAACGAAGACCCTGCTGCTCGACGCGAAGGGTGGGGCGATGCAGGCGATGTCGGGGCTGGTCCCGCGGCTCGATTTGCTCGGCCGTTATTCGCGACTCAGCCCGGTCGACAGCCCAACCTTCGACATCCCGAACCTCGGTACGCTGACGTTCCCATCGTTGACCCAGCAGCTCGCGAGTGACGCGACCGTGATCTACTCGTTCACCCACTCGCTTGCTGAAGCGCTGCCCGCGTACCGGGCCGCCAAGAAGAACAAGGTCGCGGCGGGCTATCAGATCGAGGCGGAGCGCAACAACGTCGCCTTCGCGGCGCGGCAGGCGTACTACGAGTTTGCCCGCGCGAAAGCCGGGCTCGGGGTGGCCAACTTCGCGTTGGAGGCGGCCGAGTCACAGAGGAAAGAAACCGGAGCACTGGTGCAGGCGGGCTCCGCCGCGCGCGTAGATCTCCTTCGAGTCGAGGCACAGCAAGAGGCCGCACGCGTTGCGGTCCAACGGGCCAAGCTCGGTCTTCAAGTCACCACACGCGCGCTCCAGGCTCTGATGCATACCGACGAGTTGCCGACGCTGGGCGAGGATCTCTCGGGGCCCGTGGCCGACGTCCCGACGGACACCGAGGAAGTGCTGAAGGAGCGAGCGTTTCGGAATCGCCCGGACCTGCTCGCGCTGCGAACGTATATCGAAGCGAACAAACATCAACTTCGGTCCGCGATCGGCGGCCGGCTCCCGGACCTGCTCATTCGAGGCAGCGCCCAGTATTCCAACCCCAACCTCCGTGTCTTTCCTCAGCAAGACCAGTTCGAGGCGACTTGGGAAGCGGGGGCGGTAATTCGATGGTCGCCGAACGACACCACCCGTGCGCAGGGTCGCGCCAAGCAGCTGCAGGCTGCATTAGATCGCGCCCATGCCGATGTCATCGCGCTTCAAGACTTGGTCCGTGTCGAGGTCGCCGAGGGGTATCACGGGATGCTTGCAGCGAGGTCGGCGATGCAGTCCGCCAGGCTCGGTCTCAGCGCGGCACGTGAAGGATATCGCGTCACGCGCGACCAGCTTCAAGCCGGGATCGTCAATACGACCACCCTGTTGCAAGCGCAGTCCGAGCTGATTCGTGCGCAGGTCGATGTCGTCGATTCTGCGATCGGGCTACGCGTCGCCAAGGCCCAACTACGTCGCGCCATCGGGGAGATGCCCTGAGGTGCTGGTCGTCGTCGCCGCGGCCGTGGTCATCCGAGATGGCCGAGTGCTCCTCACCCGTCGTGCGGAAGGGCAACATCTGGCGGGCCTGTGGGAGTTCCCGGGTGGCAAGCTCGAAGACGGGGAGTCGCCCGAGGAGGCACTGGCTCGCGAATGCGAAGAGGAGTGTGGCATCGAGATCGCGATCGGGGAGATTTTGGAAGTGACCCACCATCGCTACCCCGAAAAGGACGTGCTCCTTCTGTTCTACCGGTGTGAGCTGAGCTCTGGCGAAGTGCGTCACCGGCAGGTCGCTGATCACGCCTGGGTCACGCCAGCCGATCTGGACAGGTATCCGCTTCCCCCGGCGGACGAGGCCGTCGTCGCACGCATCCAGGCGCTCGAGCTTTGAGCGGCGCTTAGCGGGTGCGTGCGCCTTCGATGATGATCTGGCGGACCAGGCTGCCTTCGTCGGCCGGCATCGATACGGGGATGGCGAGAATGACGATGCGCGAGCCAGTCACGACCGACTCGTGCTGGTACAGCATGCCTTGGCGCGCCTCGCGTGGCTTGCCGAACATCTCGGTGAGCTGCTTGATGGTCGGCTTGGCCTCGACGAGGTCGAACTTGATCTGCGTCACGCGACCGGCAGGCGTGGTCAGGGTGACGCGGTAGCCATCGTAGTGCATCAGAGCTTGGCTTTTCGTCCGCGCCATGATCACGCCTTCTATTTCGGCGGCGATGTAGTCCACGGCGGCTCCAGGCTGGGTCATCGCCCGCGTTCCAGCGCGGACATGGCGAAGCGCGGCGTCGTCTCCCCGGGCGCTGTTCCCAGCCGACTCGCCGTCTGCGCCATGTTCGGGCGCCTCGCCGCGCGAGCAGGCCATCAAACCGAAGACACAGCAGAGCAACAACAAGACGAAAGGGTGCTTCAAGACATCAGCTCCTGGCTGCCGTTTGTACCGCGAAACCGGTAGGCGCCAAAAAGAACGCCAGCGGCGTCAGTGTCGGGCGAGGGCGTCCGCGACCGTGCCGCTGCCGCCGGTGCGGATGCGGACGGCAAAGGGCTCGCGCTCGCTACCGACCCGTTCGAGCGAGGGCGCGCCGCCGAAGAACCCGCTGGCGGCCTGTTCGAGCGCTGGTTTGTAGGCGTCGTAGGTGGCGTCTTCGTTCGGAGCGGCCAGGCGGTCCTGCACCCGGAAGAGCACTTCATCGGTCGCAAACTCGAGGCCGAGGCTGCTCTCTTCTTCGAGAAGTTGGCATGCGTTGAGCGCGCGGCGGAAGGCGTCGTCGATGCCGGCCTGCAAGTCACCCTCGAAGCCCCGCTTGCGGCTGTAGAGCAGCCCGGGGCGGTTGTCGGCGACGTCGAGGTAGTAGTCGGACTGATGGCCGATGAGCACGACGCCCGGCGCCTGGGGGACGTGGGCGTAAGCTGCGACGTCGATCAAGAGCTCGTCGGTGATTTTCTTGGCGCGAATCCATTCATGAAAGACGGGGATGAGCTTCTCTAGCTCGATTTCACCGGCTCTCGCGTAGACCTTCACCTGAAATTTCGTTGCTTGCATGGGCCTTACTCCGCCGCGGCGGCTGCTGCTTCGGTGAGACGCTGGTAGCACGCGTGCGCTTCGTCGAGAAACAACTGTGATTCGTCTAGCGTTCGGTGTGCGGTCTCTTCGTTGGCGTTCTTGTACGACTGGTCGGCATGCATTTTCAGCAAATACGTGGCGAACTTCCCCTTTGCGAAGGGGTCATGAAAGAGCTCCGTGTCGTGCAGGTGAGTCTTGAAGTTCGAGACGACGTCATCCGCGTCGTCTTTGACCTGAACCTCGAGGTGCCGAACCAGCGCCTTGGCGGCCGTCACCATCGCGGTGAACGCACCGGTTGCCGCGGCCTCGGGTTTGCCCGCCTCGAGCGCATCTTGCGCATCGTGGAGCTGCTGCTCGGCCTCTTGGAGCCCGAACTCGACGAACGGCACGATCTCGCCGGCGCACTCGCCGACGCCGATGTCACCGATCGTGTATTCACGTGGGTTGCCCCAGTCGCTGTAGTAACTCGGATCGTCCTCGTAGGCGGGCGGCTTCTGAATGGGTGCGAGGACCTTGCGGAACTCCCTCTTACCGACGCGCGCCATGAACGCCTGGAAGCTTTCTTCGCCCTCGCGGTTGGTGAGATAGTGCTCCGTGATCAGCTCGACGGCCTTCGGGATGTTCTTCGACGGGATGGCGACCACCACCAAGCCGTAGCTCTTGGCGTTCTCGGTCCACTGACCGCCGAGGACGATGTTGAAGTGCGGAACCTTCCGGCCGCCGACCTGCCGGCTGACGCCGGTGAAGCCGATGTCGGCCGCGTGGTGCTGGCCGCAGGAGTTGAAGCAGCCGCTGGCCTTCATGCGAAGGGCGCGGACCGCCGGATCAAGCTCCTCCTCGACCACCGAGAGCCGCTTGCGCAGCTCCCCTGTCAGCCCGCGTGATGCGGAGATGCCGAGCTTGCAGGTGTCGGTGCCGGGGCACGAGGTCATGTCGGTGATCGTGCCTGCACCGCCGGCAGCCATGTTGAGCACCACGAGGCGGTCGTAGAACGTCTCTGCGTCTGCGCCGCTGAGCCAGCGGAAGGTCAGATTCTGTTCGACCGTGCAACGGATCGAGTCCCCGGTGAGCTCTTCGGCAAGGTTCGCGAGAGCGCGGCCCTGTGTCGAGGTGAAGTCACCGAGCGGCATCTTCACGATGGCGGAGTAGTAGCCGTCTTGCGCCTGGGGCTTGAGGTTGTGCTCGGCCCAGGCCTTGAACGCGGCAGAGGCGTCGCCCGGAATCGCCCCTGCTTCACGCACCGGCGTCTCGTCGGTCACGTGCAGGTCGCTGAGGAAATTCGTCCAGCGCTCGTCCACGCGAAGCGTTTCACGCTCGTCGGCTACGAGCCTCTTGAACTCGTCAATGCCAACTTTCTGCACCAGGAACTTGATGCGCGCGCGGGCGCGGCTCTGCTTCTCGCCGAGGCGGGCAAACACGCGCGCCACCGCTTGAGTGAGAGGGAAAAGCTCTTCCTCCGGGCAGAACTCGGCGAGCACTTTGGCTTGCACGGGCACTGCGCCGAGCCCTCCGCCGACCACGACGCGGAATCCGCGTTTGCCATCTCTGACTTGCGCGACCGCGCCGAGGTCGTGGAAGGTGACGAGACCACAAGGATTGTCTTCGCAGCCCGAGAAAGCGATCTTGAACTTGCGGCCAAAGTCTTGAACGTCGGGGTGACCCAACAGGTACTGCGTAATCGCGTTCGCGTACGGCGTGACGTCGAACGCTTGTGTCGTGCAAACGCCGGCGTACTCGCACGCGGTCACATTGCGGACGCTGTTGCCGCAAGCTTCGCGGGTGGTGATCCCGACCGACGCGAGCCGGCGCATCATGTCGGGCGCCTCTTCAATGTGAATGTAGTGAAGCTGAATGTCCTGCCGCGTCGTGATGTGCAGGATTGAATCGGAGTTCTCTTCGGCGAGCTCGCTCAAGACCCGGAGCTGTTCGACCGTTAGCTTCCCAAACGGAATCTTGATGCGCATCATGCCGGGCGCGTCCCAGACCGTGTCCGGCCCCTTGGTGAGATCACCGCACGGGAAGGTCAACGTCTGCTGGCCGGTCCCATCGTCGCGAAGGCCGTTGTCGTAGCGCTGCCCGTACACACCTCGGCGAAGGCGAGCCTCGGCGAAGATCTTGTCGTCGAGCTTGCCTTGCATCTTGAGCTCGATCTGACCCTCGAAGAGGTCCACCTCGCCCGCGAGTTGGTCCGGGACCCGATCACCAAGCTGTTCTTTCCACGAAGTCATGATGCTCCTGTACCCCGACCACCCAAACTGCGGCCGCGGGGGGAACTCTGACTATTCCCCAGTTTTCCGTCGGGTCAAGTCAACAATCGGATATTTTTGGTGGGAAAGCTAATTTTACTATAAAAATAGAGAAACTGTACACGACTAGAAAAGTAAAGATTTGGTTCGTGCGGCACGTGCTTGCTGAGCGAGGCCTTGCCGCTATAGTGCCGCCGCCCGACCCCCCAAGTAAGGTGTCGGGAGCATTCGGGGATCGTCTAATGGCAGGACTCCAGTTTCTGGTACTGGCTATCTAGGTTCGAATCCTAGTCCCCGAGCCAGTTCCCTGTTAGGGGAACGCAGCCAAGAACAAGAATAGCTTCTCGGCCCCATCGTCTAGTGGTTAGGACATCGGCCTCTCACGCCGGTAACGTGGATTCGACTTCCACTGGGGTCACCAAAAAATGCCATAAAGCCGTTTCTCGATAGATCGTTGGGCAGGCTGAGAAAGCAAAGACGACATGCGATTCGTATTGGCTTCTGTGTTGAGCACTGTGCTCATGTTCGGCTGTGGTGATGACGGCGATAGTGAGCCGCGAAACTTTGGCTCCTTCACGGCGTTCAGCCTCTCACGATCCGGCGATCTCGGTTTCTGCCCGCCCCTAGACCAAGTCTTTCGTGCGACGATCGCGAAACGCGTGTCCGGAGAGTATGAGTTTTCCTACTCCATGCTGGCCCCCGGTCCGGCGGGCCAAGACGACTGCGTCGCGCTCCGTACCGAGACCGAATGTTGGGTGGAAGATCTGGCAACTCGCACGTTGACGAACGACGAAGCCCAACGCGTGGTCGATGCCTTCACGGCTGTGCCGGTCGCCGGTCCCCACGAGGGCTGTCCCTTCGTCGGTGGCGATTCTGGACCAGCTACGGTGAGAAACGGCAACCACTTCCGCGTTGGCGTTCCCTCTCGCGGTGCTTGGCACCGCCGAACCTGACGGGTACGCTCCCGCCTGATGAAGAGAGGCAGCGTGGGGCGACTTGTAGTCTTTCCGTTCGCCTGGAGTGTCTCGGAGACCACGCTGACGATGTGGTTCCCGTTTGCAGCGGACACACTCACCTCCACATAAGCGCGCAAATGAGGAAGGATGCTAAAATGCCAGAGTTCACAATCACACGTCAGATCGATGCCCCGGTGGAAACCGTGTGGGCGGTCCTCAATGAGTTCGGCGACATTTACAAATGGGCTCCGGGCCTGACCGCCTCCAAGTTGACCTCGGACGGGCCCGTGGCCAAGGGGACTACGCGGCACTGCGACTTCGCTCCGTTTGGGGGCGTCGACGAACGCATCGAGCGGTATGAG
>PVMK01114478.1_pt1 | contig 31993 bp, 28 predicted proteins | sample 1853481 | NCBI WGS metagenome assembly PVMK01 (sample SAMN08533507, study PRJNA380276) | Marine sediment metagenome, whole genome shotgun sequencing project.
AGGGTAGGGTGGTTGAGCTGAAACGAGTAGGTGGTCTACACCATTTGTACGCGAGAACGGCTGCCTGAAGGGCGCGATGAATAAATGGGACGGACAGTCGCCCAAGCGGCCTCTGCGCTTTTTCAGCTTGTGGGCGTAGTCTGGACCAAACCGACTGCACCATTGCCGAATCGATTCATAGGAAACCTCAACTCCAAGTTCTGCCAGAAGATCTTCGACGTCGCGGAAACTGAGGCAGAACCGGTGGTACAGCCAAACGGCGTGGCTGATGATTTCTGGTGGGAACCGATGTCCGTGATACAGTGGTTTTGTGTTCTTCATGGGCGCAGTCTGCCGAATCTGGGCTTAACTTGACAGTACTCGAATTGATTCTATTGTCTTTTTTGACCGACAGGAATATGAGGTCCTCCCCAAAAACTCAACCATCTGGAATGATATTATCTGGGAGATATCAGTGAGTTCCCTGATAATTCCCTGTTTCAAATAAGAGTTATTAGCAACAGGCTGTCGTGAGGCCGAGGAGCCATGCGGCAAAGCATGAGTATGGAGGAGGGTAGACGGGAATTTAGTGAGAGTTTTCCCTGTATTTTCCCGCTTAAACAGGGAATTTCGGCAGAGACTGGTTCGCAGCAGACTGATACCACCGCCACTACATTAATAAAAACAATAGGTTATATGGGAAGTGTTAAATCTTCCCATATTTCTACCTATATTGAATAAATAGCTGATTTCCTACATGCAGCCCAGCCAGGATCAGGCAGGATAACAATATCCACTGTCAGCGACATCCACCGCAGTGCCTACCTCCGTTCCTGTCCCATCTCCATTGTATGTGACCGTTGTTGATAGAGACTGCCAGAAGTGTCAGGATTTTACCGCCTGCTGCGCATTGCAAAACGGCCAGATAAAGCCATGGCCACCGGTTCTGGTGTCAACAAGTCGGACTTCATAGCAGCTTTTTACGGCAATTTCTTTTTCACGCTTACCTCAATGGATTGTCTCTCAAAACCCCAATTCTCATTCCATTTAAAACATGCTGGTCGAGCAGCTTTCAGACCGAAGTATTTGACAAATAGTCAAATATTACCCTACTGTAATCAACTTCCATCGTATTTGAGATATCACTTTTCATAGATAGAGAGTTTTAAGAACCATGTTCTCTGTCGTCTTCCTGGCATATAAAAACAATGCATAGAAAATCTCTGGAGAACTGACAAAAAACCGAATTAACCTGGGCTCACCTTTATCGCTGTTACCAGGTAATACCAATCAAAACTCACTCATGACTAGCAGATGACTAAGCAATTTCAAGCAGCAATTGCCATCACCCTGGCCATTTTTTGCAACACCCTGGTTGCCGACGTTCCCCAGGCTGAAAGAGACGCCCTGATGGCGTTGTACAACAGCACTAATGGAGCGAATTGGACAGTCAATACAAACTGGACAAGCGGGGATCCCTGTACAAATAGCTGGTTTGGTCTGCTTTGCAATGGGGGAAATTCAACGATCGAAACTGTGCAATTATTCGAGAATAATCTCGATGGAGCGATTCCTGCGGAACTTGGCGATCTATCCAATTTGCTGAACTTGCGTCTTTGGAGCAATCAATTGACCGGCACCATCCCTAGCGAACTGGGTGCTCTTTCCAGCCTGGAACAATTTGCTTTCGGGGGAAATCAGCTGAGCGGATCAATTCCTGTGCAGCTAGGCAACCTGTCCAGTTTACTGGAGTTATCTCTTAATCATAACCAGCTGACCGGATCAATCCCTGCGCAGCTAGGTAACCTGACCAGTTTGCAGGGTTTGTGGCTTAATAACAATCAACTATCCGGAACCATTCCTGTAGACATTGGCAATCTTTCCAGCCTGGAGGAATTGAATTTAGGGGGTAATCAGTTGAACGGTTCCATGCCTACGCAGCTAGGTAACCTGTCCAGTTTGAAAATTTTAGCACTTGGTGGCAATCAACTGACTGGTGTCATACCCAATGAACTGGGTGATCTTTCTAACCTGGAAGGATTGCACCTGGGGGGCAATCAGCTGAGCGGATCAATCCCTGCTCAGCTAGGTAACTTGTTAAGCTTGCAAACGTTATCCCTTTTTGACAATCAGTTGACTGGAGTCATCCCTGGTGAGCTGGGCAGCTTATCCAGTTTATTGGAATTGGTTCTCTGGACCAATCAATTGTCTGGCGCTATCCCAAGTGAACTGGGTGGTCTTTCCAACCTGGAACAATTGGCTCTGGGGGGCAATCAGCTGAGCGGATCAGTTCCTGCGCAGCTAGGCAACCTGTCCAGTTTGCTGGAGTTATCTCTTAATCATAACCAGCTGACCGGATCAATCCCTGCGCAGCTAGGTAACCTGACCAGTTTGCAGGGTTTGTGGCTTCAAAATAATCAATTAACAGGAAATATCCCGCCGGAAATCGGCAGCCTTGCCCAATTGCAACACCTTCATCTGGCTAACAACCAACTGAACGGACCCATCCCGGCTGAACTCGGAAACTTGGCCAATCTGCAAAAGCTTAATCTTGACAGAAACCAACTGAACGGAACGATCCCGGCTGAACTGGGTGACCTGGCTAGCCTGCAGGAGCTTTGGTTATGGGACAACCAGCTAAGCGGTGGCATCCCAATAGAACTTGGTGGACTGACCGAGTTGCAAGTCCTGGATTTAGGCATCAATCAGCTAAGCGGCACTCTCCCGGTTGAACTGGGTAGCCTGGCCAAGCTTCAAATCCTTTGGATGAATGAACTTCAATTGAGCGGCGAGATTCCTGTCGAACTGGGTAACCTAGGGGATCTGCAATTACTGATTTTGGAGAACAACCAACTAAGCGGGTCGATTCCGACGGAACTGGGCAACCTTTCCAATTTGTTTTTTCTACATCTTACCGGCAACCAGTTGAACGGCCCCATCCCGACTGAACTCGGCAACTTGGCTAACCTTCAGGAACTATTTCTGAACCTAAATCAACTGAGCGGGTCAATCCCCGCCGAACTAAGCGCTCTGTCGAACCTGACCGAAGTACGGCTAATGGACAACGAACTGTCCGGTGCTGTTCCTGTTGAACTTGGACAACTCTCTAATCTACAAACTCTATATCTCGACAGAAATCAATTAACGGGCTCGATCCCTGTTGAATTCAGCAATCTATCCAACTTGGAATATTTGTCTTTTTACTCTAACGAAATGAGTGGGACTATTCCAGTGGAGATTGGCAACCTTACTAAACTCAGGGAATTTGACGTATGGTCCAACCAAATGACCGGTTCAATACCCGTTGAATTCGGAAGCCTTCCAGATCTGGAATATTTGAACCTTGGCGATAACCAGTTGTCAGGAACAATCCCAGCTGAACTCGGAAGTCTATCCAACCTGCAAATTCTTAATTTGGAGCGCAACTTATTGACCGGAGTAATCCCACCCGAACTGGGTGACCTCACCAACCTCATCGAACTTCACCTGCTTTTCAACCAATTGACTGGAACAATACCCCCGGAGCTTGGAGCCCTAAGCAATCTAGAATTACTGCGGCTTCGCAACAACCCGCTGGGTGGCACGATTCCCCCCGAACTCGGTAATCTGGACAAGCTGACATGGCTTGTGCTTAACAGCAACCAATTGACCGGCACAATTCCGGCCGAACTGGCGAACATGACCAGCTTGGAACGCCTCTGGTTACAGAACAATGAATTAACTGGCTCAATTCCGCCTGAGTTGGGGAGCATGCCCAATTTGCAAAGATTCTCGCCAAAAGGAAACCAACTAACGGGTTCCATACCCGCTGAATTAGGCAACATCAGCACTCTGCAACGTCTTAACCTTAACGACAATCAGCTTTCTGGAAGCATTCCACCTGAACTGGGGAACTTGACGGGCCTGGACGAACTTTGGCTTTACAACAATCGTCTGAGTGGTGAGATTCCTTCCGAACTAGGCGGCTTGCCGATCCTTGAGCGCCTGCGCCTGGACCAGAATCGACTATCAGGTGTGATCCCCGACGAATTGGCCAACCTGACTTCCCTAAGCGTCGGGGGGCTGGATATTTCCTATAACGGTCTTTATACGAACAATATCGGGCTGAATACATTCCTCGACCAAAAATCCGATCTGGACTGGAGCCTGACCCAGACGGTGGCACCCACTGGTGTGAATGCGTTGGTCAGCGGCAGCAATGCCGCAACCTTACATTGGACGCCGATCGAATATTCGACAGACTCGGGCCGGTACACCGTTTTTTACGGACCAACACCCGGAGGCCCATACGATGGCAACGTTTCCACCGCAGACAAGATGGAGGCCTCCATGGCTGTGGATGGCCTGTCTTCGGGCACGGAGTATTACTTCACGATGGTGACTGAAACCGATCCTCACGCCAACAACATGAACATGGTGTTTAGCGAACCCAGCGTTGAAGTCTCGGCGCGTCCCGGTTCATTCCTGGACACCGCGACCACTTTTGAAGACGACACCGATTTTTTGAGCGATCCGCTGGATGGCACGCCTTTTACCCAACTGGACTTCAATTCTGGCTCTGATGACCCGCAAGACGCCATTGTATACACCATTGACTCTAACCTGACCAACAACGGCGCTCTGACCATCACGACCGAAAATGCTACCTGGCTGGATGATGCGGATGATGGCGTTTTTCTGGGTTCAGCGGTTCCTCCAAGCTTTATTGTTGAAATGACCGTAACCAGCCTGGATCCCATCCCTGGTAATGGAGTCGGCCTGATGGTTCGCATCGCTCCGGGAACCGACCTGGAAGCCGGTGGTCCTGGACAGGACTATATCGCTGTGGGTGTTGAAAACGATATCTCGCAGATTGTGCTGTTGAACACCGATGATGGCGTGACCACCAAGACCATCTATGGGGCTGGGGCTACAGCCGATACGCCCAACGGGGTTATCGTGAACGAGATCAGCTTCCGAATCGAGCGTAACGGCAGTGTCCTGCGCAATGGCAGCGTGCTACGCAACGGCAGTGTACTTGTATATTACAGGATCAACGATGATTCCCAATGGGCCGAGTTAGAGGAATCACCTATCGAGCGCAGCGACATGGATAATGAGCTGCTGCAAGCGGGCATTTACCAGACCTCGGAGGCGACAGCCACGGCCACAGTCGGTGCTTTCTCTGTAATGGACGAGAGAATGCACGCTTCGGGATTCGAATAAGCTTCCCATAAGAAGTGCAAGTTATCCGACGGTAGCCAAAAAACAAGTTGACCGCCAACAAGCGGCTGCTAGGACTAAAGGATTATCGTGTGGGCAATGGGTTGGGTGGGTGCTGGATAAGGCCAGCGTGTTAATTTGCGTCCAAATTTATACCAGCATTTGCATTGAATATTACACCGCGGTGAAATAATCAACTCATTGAGATCACAAGATATTTCAACCCCAACACTGGGGCATAATTTAAGGCACATACGGGGGTTTAGTGGTGCAATTTGGGATGCAAATTAACAGTCAGGCCCACGGGGGTCGCAAGGCCTTGACTGGAATCGGCAAACCGGCTGACAACACCTTGCGGTGAGATTTTGTAAATCCGGTTGTCATTCGTGCTGGTCTGGTACAGAATTCCCTGGCTGTCAAAGGTGTTGCCTGTGGCGCCAACAAATCCACTTGCGAATAAACTGACTCGCCCCGCAGGTGTGACCTTGTACACTTCGGCACCAGTTATGTCATTGGCATTTGTACCATAGTTGGCAACAAAAATATTTCCCTCTGCATCTACCGCCAGATCGCCGCTCGCTACGAAAGGAGTTGGTGTCAATGTAGTGACATTTTGGGCCCAGACCGAAGGGCCCTGCGTAACTAAGAAGAGCAACAGAGGAATTCGAAAAATGTGCTTGATGGTCCGGACTCCTGGTGTCGATGTCGAACACAGGTCTGGTGCATCCTTGCAAATATTTTAACCGGAGGTATTCCTCAATGGTGACACAAGGCTAATTTAATATCAATAAACACAATGGGTTAGGGTGTATTTAAGGCATTTCCAATCAGCCATGTCTTAATTAGAACAAATCGAAATTCGTCCAGAGGCTGTAAACCGGTTCAGTTACTTGACGAGGCCAAAAACATTTTCTCCCGTTTTTGACTATAATTAATTTGAAAATTGGGAATTCTTTACACCCCTGTATCTATAATCAGCCAGGAGTCAGCCGCATGAAAGCGACTTTCGTCACGAAACTTTTATTCTTCTTGATATTAATTACGATCCATTCTTCAACATTTGGCCAGACATCGACCGATGGCCCGATTCTCGGATTTTCGGAAGGAAACCACAGGGTGGACTGTACCGTGATCCGGCCCTGGGCAGGAGACGACGGACCAGTTGTCCTACCCAACGGTGGGTTTCCGGTGATTGGCTGGACCAATGGCTGGGGGCAGGGTAATGTCCACGGCGCTAATCAGACCGAAAACTATATTAGCGGCCTTCACTACTGGGCAGAAACCGGCGATTACATTGTTATTGCCGCCAATCAATGGTCGGCGCGGGCTCCCGATATCCTGCAGTGCCTGCAGTGGTTGATCGATGAGAACAGGGACCCGAGCAGCAATTACTTCGAAGCGGTCGATACCTCCAAGATCGGACTATCCGGCCACAGCCAGGGTGGAGGCGCGGCCCTGAAGGCAGGTGATGGCCTGTTGATCGATGGTCCAGGCTACGCTGCAGTAACAACCGTGGTTGCGATGAATCCCTACGGACCCAGTTGGGTCAAAACGCGGGAGCAAAACGGCCAAATCATGCTGCTCGGCGGCACCAACGATGGCGTGACACCCACCGCTTCTTTCTCGCCCGTTCTCAATAACAACATTTTATCCGACGACCCGGGTGGCGTGCAGGGAGAACTGATTGAGGGAACCCATTGCAACCCGGCCTGTCGCAATAATTTTGGTGTTTTTGGAGAACTGGCCCTGCTGTGGTGGCAGATATTCCTGCGCGATGATTTGTCTGCCTGTGATGACTTGATGGATATTCTGGATAATTCACCGCCAACTCAATGGAATACAGATTACAGCAACAATTTTATCTGTTTTGCTCAGCCGTAATAGCCTGGGAGAATTCCAGCAGTGATGGCTTGCACCGGCTACTGGATCAGGTCCCAAACAGCAGGATATGACCCCTGCGTTTCAGTTGCCTGAAGCCCGAATTGACTCAAATTAAATGTATCCCTACGGAGTAGTGACGCAGCTTCGTTGAATCATATTACAGGTAACCCAAATCTGAGCGTAAACTGTTGAATTTCACCGAAATTTGAACTAAAACAGTATATATTTGCATTCAAAATTGCCCCGGCTACAACGGTCTAACAGTTTGGCGGCGTTGCTTGAAAACGCACCATGCAGGGTCAATTCCAATATGCAAAAGCATGGGCAATATTGGATGCAAATCAACAAGCAGTGTTGTTCTTTCCATACGCTAGGATTAGCAATTCTGGCGCCACAGCCGTAATATCAGTTATTGTGAAATTAATTTGGATGTAGTGATGTCGAATCAGGAAGAAATCGCCGCAATTCGGGCAAAAATCAAGAAAAAGGAACGGCAACTTTATCGTGCGAACAAGGAATTGAATGCTTGGAGCAAGAGCCGTGAAAGATCACACTCCAACGCGAATCTGTCCAAACTCTTTATTGAATCCCAGCGGAAGGAAATCTCAGGGTTGCAGGCGCAATTGCTGAAATTGGAAAAGTAGGAATGGTTAATCTCCTACATGCAGGCCCAGCAGAATCGGGCAGACTGAATACAACGGTGTTCCCCTTGCACTGTTGCCCCGGTTTCCCGCTCTATTGCGCGGTGGGGAAGGGTTGTTCCTCCTGAATATTAGTCTGACTTGATTTTGTTGCCTTTTTCCGACAGGTGGGGGTAGCCATTGAGCTATGCCCAAATGGCTGGGAATCATTGTTAAAATCATATGGTCAACGCCGCGCACCCATCGAACTCTGGCAATTGAGAGTTCAGCCCCGCGGCAACAATTGGTGGTTCTGAATTATCGTCGTCCTCGACGGAGGCTGACGGAAGGGTGGTTCAGGCTATTGAAAAGGGCAGGGTGGTTGATCTGAAGCAAGGCGGTAGTTTAACCATTTGTGCGCGAGAATGGCCGCCTGAAGAGCGCGACGAATTAATGGGAGGAACAGGCAGTGCGTGATGTTGGGCATTTGCAAGCCAGAGCCGGAGCGAGGAATGCAAGCTGAACGTAGTTCTGGTGACTTTCGTGTTAGCGGCTTGAGGGCGCAGCCGGACTGGCTTCTGAAGTTGCTCTGGTGGTTGGCGATTTTTCTTTCACCGATACTTCTTCTACAGAGTTTGTATGTGCGGCGCGTGACACCTAGGCTGCCACAGCCTAAAGGGCCTAATCAAGGCCAGATAGCCGGCAACATGCGGCCTTTGCATCTGCTATTGATTGGAGAGTCGACTGTAGCAGGCATCGGTGTTGCGGAGATTAGCGAGGGGCTCAGTGCAAGGGCTGGATATCATCTGGCTCGATTGAGCAAGCGTCAGGTCAATTGGGTTGGCGTTGGTGAAAATGGCGTGCGCATTTCCTCACTGCTTACGCGTATCAAGAAATGGAACGCCAAGGAAAATGACTTCGCCATTGTTGCATTCGGTGTAAACGATACAACAGGGCTGACATCGTTGCGCCAGTGGCGAAACGCAATTACGACGTTGGCAATGGTGCTTGGTGCGAGTGATGGTGTTCATGTTCTGTTCTCCGCCGTTCCGCCGATGGAAAAGTTTACTGCCTTACCACAACCGTTGAGATTCTTGGCTGGCGTAAGGGCTGCCATGCTGGATCACGTGTTGCGTGAGGCGGTAGACCAGAACAACGCTCACTATGTTGATGTGGAACTGGGACTCGATTCAGACCACCTCGCGACAGACGGATTCCATCCTTCTGCGAAGGGCTGTGATGAATGGGCGTTGCAACTCGCTCGAAAGTGCGAGTCTATAAACGAAAATGGGCGTCACGAAGACTGTCCCTACCAAAAACCTAATACACGTTGATTTTCTTGACTTTAACGGCAGCGCGCCACTAGCGTAACTGGCATGAAAACTGTACTTTTGCCCCTGATTGATGTCCTGCGCAGTAGGGCTTCCCTGCATCTCGAAATGCTCGCCATGCGCCAGCAGTTGGCAATGATAGCTGACCGCGATTGCAAGCGAATCCGTTTTCGCTCAAGTGAGCGCCTATTCTGGGTGCCCCTCGAATCCATGGTGAGCTGCAAATGCTCGGTATCCAGGTATCCGAGTCCACTGTTGCCAGATACATGGTTCGTCATCAGAAGCCGCCCTCCCAGACCTGGAGAACTTTCCTCGATAACCATGTGGAGCGATTGATTGGCTCGATACGCAGGGAGTGCTTGGACCATGTCATTGTATTTAATGAACGACATCTGCGGCGGCTTCTGAACTCCTACGCTGCTTACTATCATGAGGCGAGAACGCATTTATCTCTCGACAAACAATGTCCCATGCCTCGATTGCTGCAATATCCTGACCAGGGAAACTTTGTGGCCATTCCGCACGTCGGTGGTCTTCATCATGAGTACCGGCGGGCTGCCTGATTGACCGGTTAGACTGGCCCCCTGTTTCCGTAAAAAGCCTCTGCACACACCGGTGATCGGCTTAGTATGCTCCAACGCTGGTGCTGTCCGGAAAAGCTACATCCAAGCTGGACCAGTCACTCCTTAATTGTTGAACCGGCTCAGTGCCTGAGCAGGCATTGGGTCACGGATTCAGTTTTTGGTAGTGACAATACGAATACGGACTGAGACCTCATTGGTGCTGTAGAATTCAATGACACAGAGGAGGTTTATCTGGTGCTTAGAACAGTTGTTGCAGCATTAATCTGGATTTTGCCCTTTACCCTATGGGCGGATTCGCTGGCTGATGAAAAAGAGCTGTTGAGGGCCGCGGCGGTCCAGGTCATGATCGAGGAACTGGGCCTTCGCGAATCGGACACGCCGGCCAGCGGGCTTCCGGGCTGGAGCCAGCCGCAAAAGGTGCTGGTTCGCCTGGACCGCCCCGAGCGCCTGGCGGGTTTGCAGGCGGTCGCGCCCGGCGTCCAGATTGTCACGGTTTCCAGCGTCGATGAGGCTGCCTCAATGGCGGCGGATGCGCAGGTGTTGATTGGTTATTGCGACGAAGAAATTCTGTCGGCGGCGCCCGGCCTGCACTGGGTCCAGGTTTATTCCTCCGGCGTGGACCGCTGCGTGATCAACCCGGGCATGCACACCGGAAACAAACTGCTCACCAACGGTCAACGCATCGGTTCTCCCGCCCTTGCCGAACACGCGATTGCCCTGATGATGGCACTGGTCCGGGGGCTGGATGTTTTTCATTCCAACCAACTGAATGGCGCCTGGCAGCGAAATGTAGCCCTGGGCAGCGGTGAATTCATGGAGTTGGAAGGGCGCACGGTCCTGATTGTGGGTTTGGGGGGGATCGGCACCCAGACTGCGAAACGCGCCCACGGATTGGGAATGCGCGTCATCGCGACTCGCGGAAGCCGCCGCGAAGGCCCTGATTATGTCGAGTACGTGGGGCTCGCCGACGAAGTGAACAAACTGGCCGCACAGGCCGACGTGGTCATCAACACGGCGCCGCTCACCGATCGCACGCGTGGGATGTTCAATGCTGAATTATTTGCCAAGATGAAGCCGACTGCCTATTTCGTGTCAGTGGGACGCGGCGCCAGCACGGTGACTGCGGACCTGGTCGCGGCCTTGGGAAAAGGCGAGCTTGCAGGCGCCGGGCTGGATGTCACGGACCCTGAGCCATTGCCGGAAGGTCATCCATTGTGGTCTATGCCGAGAGTCATCATCACCCCGCACACGGCAGGGCGCTCTGATAAAAGCCGCGACAGGCTGTTCCTGTTGGTGCAGGAAAATCTCAGGCGTTACGTCGCGGGTGAGCCCATGCTGTCGGTAGTCGATATCGAACGCGGTTACTAAGGCCTGTCAGCAGACTGTGCCTCCCGTTTATTTGTCCGGATTGTTTTTGTAGGACTTTTTCTGATAGTCGGCTAACGTGGTGGCATGATCAAATTGCTATTGATTTTTCTGCGTACCTTCGTTTCTTTGCATCGGGTGCGCCGTGGCGGCGGTTGGTACTGACAAGTTAACCACGGCTGAGCGACAATTGCAGGATGAAAAGATCCGAATCACTGTACAAACGCCACCGATTTCCTCCGGAGATCATTCAACACGCGGTTTGGCTTTACTATCGCTTCAACTTGAGTTCCCGTGATATTGAAGATCTATTGGCCGAGCGCGGGATTGCTGTTAGCTATGAGTCGATTTGTCTGTGGAGCATCAAGTTTGGATCCAAATACGCCAGGCGACTAAGGCGTCGGCACCAGGGCTACGGTGATACCTTCTTCATAGATGAAGTCTTTGTGAAGATCCAGGGCAAGCAACACTATCTTTGGCGTGCGGTCGATCAAGATGGTGAAGTGGTTGATGTGTTTCTGCAGGCGCGTAGAGACGGAAAGGCAGCAACGCGTTTCTTCAAGCGTCTACTCAAAGCACATGGTGGTGCGCCGAGAAAAATGGTGACCGACAAATTGGGGAGCTACGGTGTTGCTCACCGCGAACTTCACCTGGATTCGATTCATGATACGTCCCGATACGCCAACAATCGAGCGGAGCTTTCGCACCAACCTACACGTGTAAGGGAGCGGGGCATGCGTCGATTCAAGTCAACGTATCAGGCCCAGCGCTTTTTGAGCGCACATGCGGCTGTGTACAATTTATTCAACTTGGACCGACATTTGACTTCGGCCAGACACTACCGATTGATTAGACAGCGCGCCTTTATGTCTTGGGAATATGCGACAGCACCTTAATCAGGATCTTTCCCGGAGTTCGGGCGGGTGTAACACTTAACTTGTCAGTACCGAGTTAATACCCATATATTAGTTTTTTACTTGGAGAGATAATATGCCGGGCTTGCTTTCAAACGTTGATCCAGAGGGATTATTAGAGTATTCGGTCGTTTTTACGGACCGTTCTCTAAATCATATGTCTCAAACCTTTCAGGGTGTGATGAACGATATCTCCACTACGCTAAAGCAGGTTTATCATGCTGAAGCCGTAGCCGTTATTCCGGGCAGCGGGTCTTTTGGCATGGAAGCGGTAGCACGCCAATTTGCTACGGGCAAAAAGTGCTTGGTTATCCGCAATGGTTTTTTTAGTTTCCGGTGGTCACAGATTCTTGATATGGGTAGTATTCCTGCCGAAACTACCGTGCTGAAAGCACGGCCTGTCGATGAAAGTGCGCAGGCACCATTTGCACCCGCACCCATTGATGAGGTGACTGCTACCATTGAGGCAGAAAAACCGGATGTGGTATTTGCACCACACGTTGAAACCTCTTCCGGTATTATCTTGCCAAATGACTATATTCAGGCGGTGGCTGATGCTGTGCACTCGGTAGGTGGCATCTTTGTGCTGGACTGCATCGCTTCAGGCACGATCTGGGTGGATATGCAAACCAGTGGTATTGATGTTCTGATCAGTGCACCACAAAAGGGATGGAGTGCCTCACCGTGTTGTGGTCTGGTGATGCTGAGTTCGCTAGCCATGAAAAAAATGGAAGGCACAACCAGTACCAGTTTTACCTGCGACCTGGGTAAATGGTTGCAAATTATGCAGGCCTATGAAAAGGGGGGGCACGCTTACCACGCCACGATGCCAACTGATTCTTTGGCTCGCTTTCGCGACATTATGCTGGAAACTCGGGAATACGGCTTTGAAAGGGTGCGTGAAGAACAGCAGGAACTGGGCGACAAAGTGCGTGCAATGTTGGCGGCCAAAGGTTCACAGAGCGTCGCTGCTGAAGGCTTTGGCGCTCCCGGTGTTGTTGTGTGTTACACCAAAGATGCTGGTATTCACACCGGTAAAAAGTTTGCCGAAGTCGGCATCCAAATCGCTGCCGGTGTGCCGCTGATGTGTGATGAACCAGAAGGCTTTCAAACTTTTCGTTTGGGCTTATTTGGTTTGGACAAGTTACACAATGTGGAGCGATCTGTTGCCAGTCTTGAGCAAGCATTGGATAAACTGTCTTTTTAGACAGCTGAGTGGCTAACTCCCTGTGGGTCCCGATAATCTGTGTCGTTTGATTCTATTGCAAGTTTTGCTGTCACTTGACAGTATCCCTTTGAGGATTCCAGTTGAGGTTACGTCCTGGTTTTAGGACTGTCCTTCCTGAATATTCGGAGACTACGAAACGCGCTCTGCCGGCGCAAGCTATTTTCCTCTGACAGTGCCCATGAGATAGTGATCGAATTACGCTCAGGTCAAACCGTACCAGGTACCACGCCCGGCTCCATGCCGAGTTAAGTGGCCGGCGCGTGCAAGTGCTTTGAAATGATCCTTAATCGTGTTGCGGTTTGCATTGGTGACCTTTAATGCCTCGGCCACGGTCACACGCCCTCGTTGACGGCACAGTTCCAGTATTTGTACCGAGAGTTCAGGCAGATCACCGAGAATTAGACGCTCTTGCTCGATCTTCTTCTCAAGGCGTGCCTTCTGTTGCTGCAGTGATTTCAGGAAAAAAGTCACCCATGGTTGCCAGTCGGGCGCGGCCGTGCGAATTGTCTGTTGTGTCTTTCGCAGCGCCAGGTAGTAAGCATCCTTGCTTTGTTCAATGACGCTTTCAAGTGAGCTGTAAGGCACATATGCATAGCCTGAGCACAGCAGTAACAAAGTCGTCAGGATGCGAGATAAGCGCCCGTTGCCATCCTGGAACGGGTGAATTTCCAGGAACACCACAATGAAAAGGGCGATGTTTATCAGCGGATGTAAGTCGCCACTTTCAAGATTGCCTTGTGTCGTTTCGACCAACTCCTCCATCAAGCGTGGTGTATCGAATGGTGTAGCCGTCTCAAAGATGATTCCGAGGCTTTCACCATCCGGCCCGAAAGCTTCGACATGGTTATTGTGTATCTTATATTCACCTCGATGCCTTTCGTCTTTCGATGAATATTGCAGCAGGTCGCGGTGCAACTGCTTGATATGGTTTTCCGTGAGAGCAATATCTCCCCAATGCGCAAAGATGGTTTCCATCACATCAGCGTAACCTGCGACTTCCTCTTCATCACGAGTGGTGAATGACTTCACGTCCAAACCGGCGAGCAGACGTTTAACTTCCGCGTCATCCAGGTTTGAGCCTTCGATTCGCGTCGATGAACCGATGCTCTCGATCGTTGCAATCCGGCGCAACGCTGTAAGACGATCGGGTGAAATCCGCCCGATTGCGGCCCATGCGCCTTTGAATTCGTCGATCTCAGCGATCAGCTTGAGAATTTCGGGTGTGATTTTTAACGTGTATGTATAGATGTCTCCACCCATTTACACCTCCATTTCCATCCAATTGCATGATGACATGTCCCCACCCATTTGTACATCCATTCCCACTCATTGGAGTAATCCAATCACGCCGACATTGCGGTGGTCTGCACCATGAATATTTCCGACGAGCGGCTTAGGATGAATAAACGGGAGGGACAGGCAGTTCATACGGCCATTTGTGGCTGCGCCCGAAATCATGCACCCATGAACACTCTAACCTTGTCGGTTAGCATATCCCTGGCTTGCCGCAAGCAGCGGGTGCTGACTTCTGAGTCTGCTGATGCCAGGCATGTTGTGGTGCGTATGCGAACATCCCATTGGGGTAGGGCGTAAAGCGACTCGGGTAAGGTTTTCAAATATTGCTCGGCCTTAGGCGACTGGTTTCTGGCAAGGGCTATGTCGATACCCAGACCCAGTAATGTGACCTCAAAACCGAAATGCTGCAACCCTTTGTCCACGGCCAGGCTGGCTGCATCCCATTTGGACTCGCCAATTGAGACCAGCGACAAAATATGCTGCCGATAGAGACCGGGTGACGGCGTTTGCGTGCTGTTGATGGCGCGAGCAAAATAGCTGGATGCGGGCACCGGTTGATTAAGACGGATACTGGTTTCTCCACGCAATATCCAGGCTTTAGCGTGCTCGGGGTGCGTGCACAGGTATTTTTTGAAATGCACCTCTGCAGCTGCGGCGTCGCCACTCTCATACAGCAGGCGGCCCTCGTAGAAATCCAGCAACAGATTATCCGGGCTGGATTTCCTGGCAGCGGCGAAATCAAGTGCAGCGGCTGGGTAGTTTTGATGACGACGGTAAAGATCACCGCGCTTGATGAGCAGTTCAGTGTCTGTGGGGTTTGCCTCGAGTTGAACGTCCAGAGACTCGATTTGAATCATCAGGTCGGGGTGCGCAAATACGGAAACTGGTAGCGTTGATAGAAAAATCAACACTGTCAAATTAAACAGGACGGCCAGAGATCTTTGCCCTGATTCAAACCCAGTCTGCATAGTAAAACTTTCCGATTTGCTTGCTAAAACACTACCACAACATTATCAGAACAAGTGGGCGTGTCAGTGTTGCAGACTTTGTACACATAGATCGCGCCGCCTTTGTTGCCGGTATTATCGGTGTAGATGGTTTCAAAGCTGACCGTGTCAATTGTGGTGCTGTCCCGAATGATGTGCACACTGTCGCCGACGCCACTCCATTCCAGATCGATAAACTGTCTGCCTTTAATTTTGTAGCCATTGGCGCTGAGTGTTATGGAGGCAGCTGCGGGAGTGGTCCCGGTAGCCGTATTTGACCAGGATGAAACTCCGGCTGCGTTTCGGGCGCTGATGCGATAGTCGTAGGAGCTGGATGGCTCGACAGTTGTATCCGTAAAACTGGTGTTACCGCCTGGCGTGCTGTCCAGGTAAGCCCACTCATCGCTATCGGCAGCTGAGCGATCCAGGTCAAAGCTCTGCTCGTCGTTGCCGTCGTGTTGCCAGGATAGAGAAATGGAGCTGCTGCTGGTTGAACTCACCTGTAAATTCAGCGGTTTGTCTGGCGGGTCGGTGGGTACAGTGTTGTCACCTCGAATGAACATTTGGTTAACCGAAATGCTGTCCTTTGGACGATGGCCTGCAGTCTGGTCGGTGTCTGTCACACTAACATACAAGCTGCCGCCGGTCGGGATCACTGAAGACTGGAAGTTTGCCGTATCGGTGCTTGAAACAGTGAACATATAGGTGAAATTACTGTTGTCTGTAGACCAGGCAAAGTCGAAATCATCACCATCCGTTGAGTCACTGGACCAGGCGTTGATCATAAAGGTCACCATCGAGCCGGAAGCAACCGTGAATCGCCAGGTATGTGACAGATAGCTGTGACGGCCGTTTTTCTTGCCACCACTTTCACGTTCCGTGATGACCTGAATCACTGAGTCATCATCGAGCGTATTGGCGAAGGTTCCGCTGACAGACCCTGCTGACGGTAAATCAGCTATCGCCGGATAGTCAGTAAAACCGGTGGGATCTGATGCTGTCACCGAATCAGATGCCTGGTCGCTCGATCCATCATTGTCGGTGGCCGTCAATGTCACCGTGTAAATACCAGCTGCGGTGTAACTGTGTGAAGGGTTCTGGGCTGATGATACATTGCCATCGCCAAAGCCCCATGACCAGGCAGTAACGGTTCCGTCAGAGTCGGTGGAAGTGTCGCTGAAATCGCAATCGAGGTTTGTGCAAGAGGAGCTGAACCCTGCAACCGGGTCATTGTTGCCTGTTACCGGCACACTGTAAGTAATATTCAACTTGGGGCGAGCCATTGCTGTTGCTGATTCGCTGGAGTGGAAACCAGCACCATCCGACGTTGTCGGGCCGGCGATTATCAAACCGTGATTGCTGTTTGGATCTGCAATCCAGCTCTCAACCAGTGAGAGTCCGTCAGCGGTCAGGTTTACGGTTAACGAACTCATCGAAGGAGCCGAAATAGTACAGGCTACCTGCGTACCGCGATCGGAAGCAGATGGTGCACCCGGTGCAGTCCAGGGAACACCGCTCGAGGCCGAGTTCCAGGTCACTTGGGTTTGCACCCATCCTGCCAGCAGGCTGTAACACTCATATGGTCCACTGCTGATGTCGGTGACCTCAAGTTGGATGTCTGCTGTTACTACCGTGGCATTGCTTGGAATGCTGCTGATATCCCAGCCCAAAACGATATTCATGTCTGTTACAGAGCCAGAGGGTTCACTGCCATCCACCTGCAAAGTGGGATCAAGCCCATACAAGGTATCAGGCGTAGCTTCCCTGATATAGGCATCGGATGTGCCGGCATAAGCCGGGCTGGGCTCGAGGCCGTCCTGGAATGATACTGACATGGTCGTGAAAAAGTCGAAGCCGGTTTGGCTGTTTGACAAAATTGTGTTCAGTGCCAGATCCTGTACGTTGTTGACTACCAGTATGTAACTGGAGCCGGAGGTCATTGCGCTGGTAGTCAAACGCACACTGCGCACATCACCCAATAGTTCAGCGGTACTGATGCTCAGACCCGGGATCGAGTAATTTCCTGCATTTGTGGCCTCGGTTGCATCCAGAGCTTCATTGAAAGTCACGATGACATGATTGACATCCTCAGCGCTGGCATTGCTAAGCAGGGGCGGATCAAGATCAGGTCCTTTCAGGATAGTAAACTCATCCCGCACCGTTGCGCCTTCATCAATAAACACGACATCCATGCGGTTACCGGATACATCTATCAGTAGTGAACCCAATGAAGCGAGGGAAACAAACATGGCAGAGTGATCGAGTGGTGCGTCGGAAACCTTTCCGGAGCTGCCCGCTACCGCATACACAGCGCCGGCTCTGGCCGCCGCAATCTCATCCGGTTTTGCATAGGCACCATCACCGGTGTCGTTACCATCACCAGGGTTAAGCACATTAAAATCGGCGTCCAGGGTTAATGAACTGCCATAGTGACCATCGAGCAAATAGGAGCGTTCATAAGAATGGCTGTGACCGCTCAAAACCAGGTCAACACCCATGTCTTCAAGTATCGGCAATGCGATTTCACGCATGTCGATTAACCGTTCCTCTAAATCGGAGTCGTGCGAACCCTTCGAGTAAGGTGGGTGATGCCAGAAAGCAACGACCCAGGGTTGTTGTGTATTCATGGCCAGATCATTTTCCAGCCAGGTCATCATGGCGCCGTCAACAGAACGGTCTGTCTCGTAGGAATCCAGACAGATAAAATGAATGTTGGCGTAGTCAAATGAGTAATACGCTTCTGTTCCGGACGCTAATCCACCGATCTCACCAGCGGCGGGCAGGTTGAAAATGTCGTAGTACGGCCCAGTTTGCGTCGCCGAATCTGCGTTCTTACCATCGTGGTTGCCCAATGCGGACCACAAAGGCAGTTGTCGCAAAATGATTGGATAGGTATCGAATACAGCGCTTTGGTATTGCGCATCGGTGCCATCGTTATAGGCATTGTCACCCAGCATTAGCACGATGTTAGCGGGATCAGACCCTGACCAGGCATTGTAAGCATCACGAACCGCCCTGGCATCTGAGTTAGCAGTGCCTGAATCGCCCAATACCCAAATGCGTGTATCTGCCGGATCACCCTGAATGGGTGCGGTGTAAAAATGATAGGTATTGTCGCCGGCAATGGTGCCGATACTGTCACCGACGGAATACCAATAGTGTTGATCTGCACCCAGGCCACTTAAAACCACGGCATGATCAAGTCTCGAACCAGCCACAGTTGCCATATTTGACAGGTTTCCGGCAGATGTGCCAAAGTGCACCACGGAATCTGTTGTCGTGTCCGTACGCCAATGAACAGTGATGCCATCATCGGTTTGCATTTGTAAATAAGGCCCGCGCTCCACAAACGCTGCATTAGCTGCCGCGACCAAACCAAAAAACAAGATCAAGACATACAAAATGGGTTGTGAATACAGCTTGAATATACGCATAGCAGAAGCCCCCTGAAGACTTTGTCCCCTTAGAATATGCTATTAGTATAGGCTCTATACCTGAATTTTACTTTAGTGAGCCAATGAATGTGGCAATATGTCTTTGCAGTTTGGCTTTCGCTACGCTCGTTGTGGCTCGTTTTGATGCTGTCCCTCCTAACTATTCGTCCGTATTGATTTAGTTGCCATATTCCGAACGACGGGGGTAACCTTAAGGCTATGCTCAAGTGGCTTGGAATCATTGGTCGAACGCTAAGGTTGGTGCTGAACGCTCAACGGGATTTGGCGATTGAGAATTTGGCCCTGCAGCAACAGTTAGCAATTCTGAAGTATCGCCATCCTCGACCGAGGCTTACGGACGCAGATCGAATATTTTGGGTAGTACTGTCGCAAATTTGGTCTGGTTGGCAGAGGCCCGGAAGCTTGGGGGTGATGGTAGCAATCTCCTGATCAAAACGACGAATGGACTGCAGCGTGACACGAAGTTAGTCAACCAACACAGGGGGACACCGGCTCCATCATAGTGGTTGTTGCCACCGATGCGCCCCTGTTGCCTCATCAGCTCAAGCGCATTGCACGACGAGTGCCCATGGGCCTGGCGCGGGTGGGCAGCTACGCAGGCAATGGTTCTGGTGATATCTTCATCGCTTTTTCTACTGCTAATCCTGGTGCAGCCTTGCGGGTGGGAAATAAGCAGGCCGATTTTCCTAAAGTACCCTTGTAGCCGTTAGTTGCTATAAGTGTCGCTGAAAATTACGCGTATTGCATCGACCGGTTAAGGTCACAGCCAAGAGCTGACGTTCAACTAATTCGTTATTCGTCTTCCGGCTGAGTTTCTTCTGCGCGATAGATATCGACGCTGACTTCCGCCTCTTGCTTCACTAGTTGATCTACGTAATCAACAAATCCGGAATGTAGATAGTTCCTTCTTTGCCGCCAGTAACGACTCATGCCGGGCAGGCTTTTTACTCCGAGTATAGCCGCAGTTATGGCCTCGCGAAGTTCGGCGTCAATTGTGCCTTCCTCGGCTAGCAAATAGCTATTCTGAAATGCCAGGAATGCTCCATGCATCATCATCAGAAACTGGAACTCTTCCTGATTCGAGAGAGCTTTTTCGCTTGTCAACGCTTTATAAAAAAGCCCACTGGTCTGCTGGTCTGAACCTATCTGCAGATACCAATTCTGCAACGCTACATTGGCATCATTTGCCGAAGCAGACCGGACGGCGCTGGCACTATCGTTAACCTGAACACCAACATAGAGTAGCGAGATCACTACTGCAAAGGCACCAATTATTTCTGCGATACTAGCCCATTCGGAAAGTTTTAATTTCATTGGAGGTCTTCTCGCCATTTCAATGCAACAATGCGCAGCCCAGTTTAGCCCACTACTTTGAGCAATTCGCGGCCTGTCAGTAGTCTAGCATGCGTCCGTCCGCTCGGGCCGACTACTGCCATAAGCACCGTTGAATTTTACGTCCTTTGGATAACTGCTATACACCACACAGCGGAACGACATCCTGTGAACTCGTTAATGGCGCTTTCGACCCATTTCGGAACTTGGGCTAACCCCCTCAGCGGGTCGCTTAAAGCCAGCAGATCATGCCCGAGCCTGCAGGTAATATTCGTTGACTACGGAGTAAAGTCGTATATAATCCGCTCAGCTTGAAAGTGCGTCTTATATTTATGTACACCGTTTCGATGTCCCATCTTTAGATATTTAGTACCTCGTCCTGTTTTTCATAAGTAATAGCAACACATTTCAGCCAAATGGCCTTATCAAAAGGCTTTCATTACTCTTGAATTAATAGGATATGATTATGTCTACTACTACCGGAACCGTTAAATGGTTCAACGAAGCTAAAGGTTTTGGCTTCATCGAGCAGGAATCTGGGTCTGATGTATTTGCCCACTTCAGCGCCATTTCTGGCTCGGGTTTCAAAACCCTGCCTGAAGGCGCAAAAGTTGAGTTCACAATTACTCAGGGCCAGAAAGGTCCTCAGGCAGAGAACATCGTTCTGCTCTGATTGTTGGATCTCTATTTGGCCTGCATTGTATTCAATGCCGGCCAGCCTTACACCTCCCAGAGGTTGTGGGCCAAAAGGGCAAGGCCTGAGGGTCTTGCCTTTTTTGTTGTAAAAACTCTCTTTGTAAAAACTCTCATTGCAATAATCTCGCATACCTGTAAAGTCAGGATTCCCATGCGTGTTTGATTTGCGTCAGGAAGGGCGATGATAAGCCCAAAATCCATACCCTCAGCGGCACCTTAATATTGAGCATTTATCCCCCTGCCCGCGGCATAGCGGAGAAGCGCTGATCAGGTTTAAAAATTCGTACCCAACATCGGAGTCACAATGCAACAAAACAAATTGTACGTTGGTAATTTCCCCTACACGGTCGATGAGTCACAACTGCGCGACCTGTTTACTGCATATGGAGAGATCGAAGATCTGGCTATGATTATGGATCGAGAAACAGGTCGACCCAAAGGATTCGCATTTATCACTTTTTCCACTCAGCAGGCGGCAGAGAAAGCCCTGGAGCAAAACGGAAAGGATATCGGCGGCCGCGCCCTTAAAGTGAATATGGCTACTGAAAAGCCCAGCCGTGGTCGTGGCGGTCGTTCAAGGTGGTAATCCTACACTTTGAATATATGAAGGTCAGCGAATGGGCCCAAGCCCCTAATCGCAACAAGGTATTGGAATGAATCAAAAGGCCAGTTGAGTGGCTCCCATACTTCTGCGCGCATACGCACCTCTTACAAGGCAATCGCCAATGTCAGATAGACTAACGGTCAAGGCGAACACCACCCTAATCCCGTTCCTTATCGCCCAGCTTCAGGGCTGGTCGCGGAGCACGATCAAACAGCGCCTTAAAAGCGGTTGCGTCAGCGTTAACGGCAAGCAGGTTACCCGACATGACCACGACCTGCTGGCGGGCGACCAGGTGGTTGTCGAAGCCTCCGCCCGAGGCGTTTCCAGCGTGCGGCCGCAGCTCGGCATCCTCTATGAGGATCGGGACTTGATCGCCATCAATAAACCCGCCGGGTTGTTGTCGGTTGGTTCCCGCAAAGACAAGGAGCCCCATGCGCTGGGCATACTGCGTGACCAGCTGTCGCGTCGTAACAAGTCGATAAAACTGTGGCCGGTGCACCGAATTGATCGCGATACTTCCGGGGTGCTGCTCTTCGCTACCTCCCGGGAGATGCGGGAGGCGGTGATGAAGGGGTGGAATGCCGCGGAAAAAACCTACCTTGCGATCGTGGAGGGTTGCCCAAAACAATCGGGAGGTACCATCGATCAACCACTGCGCCTCGACCCGGTAATCTACCAGATGCATGTCGGGCCGCACCCAGACGCCAAGCGCGCGGTGACCCATTTCACCACCGAACGTAGCGTTGGCCAGCGAACTCTGTTACGGGTAGAACTGGAAACCGGCCGCCAGCATCAAATACGAGCCCACCTGGCATGGCTAGGACACTCGGTCGTAGGCGACCAACGATACGGCACGGCTGGTACGCGAATGGGCCTGCACGCCTTGCGGCTGAGTATCACCAAACCTGGAACGAATAAGTCGCTGGTATTTGAAACTCCCGCACCAGCAGATTTTTTGACGCTATTGCGCTAGTGTGAGGCAGGAGCCGGTCTGTCATCCATGATGTGTGGCTGTTAATTTGCGTCCAAATTTACACCAGCATTTGCATCGAATATTAAACCGCGGTGAAATAGTTAACTCATTGAGATCAAGAGATATTTCAACCCCAACACTGGGGCATAATTTAATGCAAATACCGGGGTTTAGTGGTGCAATTTGGGATGCAAATTAACAGGCCTGACGTTATTCCTTTACAAAATCAACAGAGTAAAGAACAGATCATTCTTTACTAATTATTAATAGTAAGGATATGCATTTACAAGTTCGACATGAAGATGATGGTAATGGAGATCGGCTCCATATACAGGCACCGTTGTTATCAGTGTGCCCGGAAAGTCAAAGCCGCGGTTTTTGCTTTTTCTATCAATGGCATTAGCCGATAATATCAGAGACACTTTCGGGAGCAGAGCATGAGTGACACAAGTCAAGTAGTCCATAACTTACTTACTCAGATCATTGGCCTGATGAATTTTCTTGAAGATAACGACCTGAGCGATGCGCATAAAAGGGCAATTGCCAACGACAAACTGGATGATCTGAAATCAAATCTTGAGATCAATGCAGATAAACATCTCAGTATCCTCGAAACTTTGGCGAATCTACAAATACACCGGGGTACACATCCGGAATTGACAGGCTGGTTTGAGAAATTGTACGAGGCTCACACCACGCTTTCGTATACGCTTGAGCACGATGGCGATAATTAGCGCTGGTTCATCAAATTTGACGACCGTACCGCACACAGTCTCCAGGTACGGCTTGAAGTGGTCCAATAGATTGTACAACCCAGTTAAGAGATAATTTATTTAACTGGGAGAAGTAAATTGAGTAGAAGAAAAAAGTATTCAAAAGAGTTCAAACTGGATGCAGTCAGTTTGGTAACCGATCAAGGTTATAGCCGTGCAGAAGCTGCCAGAAGCCTTGGGCTCAGCGGGGGTCATAACCCTGGAGTCAATATCATTGATCATGATCGCGTTGGCCCAGCGTCGAATTCCCTCCAGTTCATGGTGCCTGTGAGCGAGTGTCAGTATCCCCCGCTGACTGAGCATGATGTTGAAATTCAGCTCCCGGCTCAAACCTTCATAAAGTTGCAGCGAGTGGTCAAAAAATGCCGAACTTTGCGGCCCGAAGTAATTGGAACGAATGACCTGGGTATTACGCCCGGTATTGCCGCCGCCCAGGTAGCCTTTTTCGAGCACCGCAATATTCTTGATGCCATGATTACTGGCAAGATAATAAGCGGTGGCGAGCCCATGTCCGCCGGCACCGATTATGACCACGTCGTAATGCTTTTCAGGTGTGGCATTCCGCCAGGCCGGCTTCCAATTACGGTGCCCGCTCAGCGCATTTCTCATCAGTGATAGTGCGGAATATCCTTTCATGGTTTTACACTGTATTGCTCGCAGTCCTGCAGGAATCCTTCATCAATGCTGGCGTCCAGTCCAGGCGTATCAGGCAGAATGATGCCACCACCTGTCACATCGTCGTAAATCATACCGCCTGGCCTCGCTCCAGTCTTGAATGCCACTATCGTTCGCCCGCCTGGCAGTTACAAGGCGAATCTGCAAGAACCGGGACATCATTGGATTACTGCGTTTGGCAACTTTAACCATAGCCGGGCTGATCTGGATATAGATCTCGCCCAGGCAGGAGTATTTGATTCGCGAACTCCCGTTCCCACGCACGGCCTGGATGGGTCAATTTCTGTCGAGTTCAGAAACTGTAGCGAAGGAACTGTCACTTATAACATCCCGTCCATCAATCGGCAGGGTGTGGTACCCATTCAGCGATTGGCATCAGACAATGTTGAACTCTGTAAAACACTTGATACGGAAGCACTGGCAACGTAGAACAAAGGTAATCCGGCAGTGGACAAAGTCTGGGCGCTGGAACGCGAGTAAAAATCCCGGGAAAGCAGCAAGCGGTCAGCAGCCAGCTGATTCGATGGTGTGAGTGGGTATTGACAGATTAACTGCCGAAATTGGCTAATCGTCCGATGAACCAGTCAAAGGCGTCATATCGGGATAAGGGTTGGGCAAATCCAGGTCGATGCTCTTTGCAAAACCCGGGATGCCAATTTCGCGATCCGAGATCGACAGGTCCTGCCCGTCCACCACGCCCTGGCCGAACTGGTAGATTGGCGCGATCTTGCCGAGCGACATTTGCTCGTCATACTCTTGTGCCGCCTGCGTGATGGCCTCATTGCGGCTCAGGTAATCGGTATATGCCCGGGTTCCATGCTTTTTCTCCAGCATCGAACGCGCTGCGAATGGTGACAGAATCAGACCTGTGGCATTGTTGCCACCAAATCCCTTGGAATTGATCAGCACGGCGTCCATGGAGGTTGGGTCAATTTGCATATGCCTGGTGCTGAAATGCAAATTGCTGTCATGCACATCATCGGCAATCCTGTCGATGGTACTGATGCCGGGAATCCAGCCGTACTGCCAGGAACCCAGCGCGCTGGCCAACTGATCACCGGAGGCCGGCGCCAGCGGGTGACCCAGATAGCCCTTGATCGCCGCCACTGTCCAGGAGTCGATGCCAAATGCTTTGGCCACCTCGTTGAGGATGTGTGACTCGGTAACCCGGTTCTGTGGAGTGCCGGTTCCGTGAGCATGAACGTAGCTGCGCTGGCGCGCTGCATCTTCACCCAGAATAGCCCGGGCCAAGGCCAGCGCCTTGGCAACCGTCACGTAGTTGCCGACACCCGGTCCCGGGATTGATTTCTTGAAACCATCGGCATTGATGAACACATCGCCTACCGCGCCATGAATGGTCGCACCCAGTTCCAGGGCCAGATCATCATCCATCAGTACGGTGTAGACCGCCGCCTCGGACACAGTAAAACCGCAATTTTCGCCAAATGGACGGGACGCGCGTCGATAGTCGGCATGGCCACTTACGCCATCCAGCGCCTTCAAGGCGTCGTCTTCGGCCAATGCTCCCATGGTGCGATAACCATCAATGATATCCGGCGTGACCGGCGCTTCGGAATTGCCAACCACCACCACCCGGCGTTTGCCACTGCGGATATCATTGACGCCATGCAGCAGGTTGTAGAGAAAAGTCGCACAGGCGCCGACCACCGCACCCGTGGCGCCAACGCTGCCGAGCACATATGCATTGATGAAATTGCCCGGCATATCGCACAGACCCAGCGCGAGCTGTTTGGAGGTGACGCGTTTGCCTATCAACCGGGATTGCAGCATTCCGCCGCTTCCGTTATCGCCCAACTGGCCCATAGCGCTGCCTGAATAGACCCCGATCTGATCCGGATGCACGGAGTTTTTAAGCACTGACCAGTCGATACCCACCGAGCGCACGGCATCGGAGGCGCCATAGACGGCCATCTGCAAGCCACGCGGGTGATTGCGTGATTGATAGAGCTTTTCCGGTGCAAAGCCGGTTGGCAATTCACCGGCCGAGCTGACCCTGGACACTCGCCGGTCCGCCAGCAAGACATCCAGCCCACCCTGGACGCTGACGATACAACTGCCGTCAGCCTTTTCCTCAACCTGCCAGTTTTCGGGCAGATGGAAGGGAAGCTGCTGCCTGGGCAGATTGAAGGACAGTATGTTGCCGCCGGCAGCTTTGATCCGGGCCTGGCGATGCCAGGGGATATTGTGCGGATCATGGTTTTCGATGCGTCGAATCAGGGTATGTGCATTGATGTAATCGCGGGTGTCCTGATCACTTGGATCACCCTCCAGATTCATCATTCCGGCCAGGGCGCGGTAAGTCTGGGCGGCATCTTCCCGGTCCAGAACATCAATCACCATTCGACGATAGGCATGATGTGAAGACAGACGGCCGGCGGGATTAACGCCGCCGAGACCAACAATTACCGGGAGTTTAGACATTGATTGAAGATTCAGTTTGGTTTCGGATAGACCGGGAAGTGTCTATTAGACACAGAAACCGCAGTTAAGCACAATCCCGGTGGTCCCGTGTTGGTAAAATACGCAAACTGTGGCAAAAAAGCGCCATGGTAAATCCTTTGGTTTTTATACGCGCAATTCTTGCCGAGATTGGTTTATTCGCGTTCCTGTGGGTTTTGGTTGAGTTATTGAACCCGACTGAAACCAGGATCAGGCGTGCAAAGATTGCTGCAGTTATTGGTGCTGTTTGTATGCTCACCGCGTGGCTTGCCGGTGGTTTCTATTATGTGGAAGTGTATGGATCGTCCATCAAGCCGGTTATCAAGGCAATCAACCCCGGCTTGAACTGTTAACGTGCTTGCGTAATCCGGAATTCATGGCTTTGTGTTCCGCTTGAAATGCCGGCCGCATCGAACTGCCGCTCCGTAAAGGTGACGCAACCGTCCCGATCCACCAGCAGCACGGTAGATGAGCGCGTCCCGTATTCCGGTGCAACGATGAAGGTCATCCTGGTGATCAATTCGGGCGCCAGGCTCAGCTCGAAACCAGGCGGTTCACCCCCGGGCACAACATTCCGGTCCGCAAGCAATTCGAACAGCGCCTCCGGGTCCACCTTGTCTTCTTCAAGCAGGGCATCGAGGCGGCTACGGCCCAGGTGGACTTTGGGCCAGTCTGTATCCAGCAGGTGGTTGCTCAGGCCATGGCTGCCCGCCTTGAGCTCGAAAGTCGACTCGCAGCGATTCGAAACATAAACAAGTTTGTTAAGATCTCCTAGTAATGCATTGAATCCGCTGTATAAAATACCTTGATCCTGCAGTTTTTTGGCATGAGCGGTTGGCCTTTCTGTGTGAAGAAGATAATCTCTGATCAGGTGGCCGCGGGATTTCTCCAGCAGTGGCTCATTGCTTTGCGGTTCCCGGTAGTTGGTGATCGCCGCGAACCGGCCCTGGCGCGTAATACCCAGCCAGGTGCCACCCGCCTGCAGATCGCGGCCGGCCAGCAGTTGCGGGGACTCCCGCCAAAAATCGACTGCGGCGGTAGGGCGGCTGTGGAACTCATCACGGTTGGCGGCTACCACCAGGGGGTAGCGTGGATGGGATTGCCAGGCGAAAAGGATCAGGCACATGGCAGGTAATGATAGCGCATCCGTCACGCTATTTGAGTGGGCATGGAATCCCAATAAGCATTATCCTCCCTGTTGAACTGTGCCTTGTTTCGACCTGGGGAGAAATCGTGCTTGAAAAATTGGCAGAATTGGAACGTATCGCGCGTCAGCTTGAGCCTGGCCATGATGAGCGGGAACTTATGCTGGATGAAGTTCGGGACTATGCCGAGTCTTTCCTGACAGGTCTGCCGGCAGCGCGCGCCTATATCAAAGACGAAGGGAGCAGTGGCTCTTCAATCGCATCTATTGATGAGGCGCCCGCGAATTTGAGCACGCTTTTGGAAACACTTCGCAGTAGTGTCGATACGACAGGAATTAATTCCGCTTCCGCCGGACAACTGGGCTATATCCCCGGTGGTGGTCTGTATCCTTCAGCATTAGGTGATTACCTGGCTGACATCAGCAACCGGTATTCAGGTGTTTCATTCGCAGGCCCTGGTGCAGCAAGGATGGAGCAAATGCTGGTCGAGTGGATGTGCCAGTTGGTGGGCTACCCGGGTGCTGCCGGTGGAGACCTGACTTCAGGCGGCAGCATGGCGACGCTGTCGGCTCTGGTCACCGCACGTGATGCGCGCAATATAGGCCCGCAGGAAATCCCTGACGCCTGTGTCTATCTGACCGGACAGGCTCACCACTGCATCGTCAAAGCACTGCATATAGCAGGGCTCAGGGATGTCCGTGAACGTCTGACGCCAATGGATAAGCTTCACCGGATGGATGTGGCTGCATTGCAGCAGATGATTGAATCAGATTGCAATCGGGGATTGAAACCCTGGCTGGTCGTTGCCTCGGCGGGTACCACCGATACAGGGGCGGTCGATCCCATTGCAGAAATTGCCAGGGTCGCGCATCAATACGATTTGTGGTTCCACGTGGATGCAGCCTACGGTGGCTTTTTCATGCTCTGCGAGGAAGGTCGTGAGTGCTTGGGTGGCCTGGACCAGGCCGACTCAATCGTTCTGGATCCCCACAAGGGACTATGCCTGCCTTACGGATCGGGTGCTGTGTTGATAAAGAACAAGCGGCTGCTGGCTGAATCAAATGCCTACCACGCGGATTACATGCAGGATGCGAAGCACTCGGATAATAACCCGGAAGCAGCTTATTCACCCGCAGACTTTTCGCTGGAACTCACCCGGCCGTTCAGGGGGCCCCGGATGTGGCTTCCGCTCAAGTTGTTTGGCTTGAAACCGTTCCGTGCCTGCCTGGCGGAAAAAATCTGGCTGGCACGCTACTTTCATCAACAACTGTCTAAAATAGATGGCTTCGAAACCGGGCCTTACCCGGATCTCTCTATTGTCACTTACCGCTACCTGCCAAAACGCGGGAACGCCGATGCATTCAACAAGCGCCTGCTGAATGCCGTGCTCGAAGATGGCAGGGTATTTATATCTTCAACCCGGATTGATGGCAGGTTCACTCTCAGGCTGGCGGTCCTTAATTTCCGCACGCACCGGGCAACGATTGAATACACTCTGGAATTGCTGGAAAAATTAGCAAAAAAATTGGACCAAGAGTAAATACAAATATTATTCAGCGTAAATACAATAAGATTGCTGCAATATGAGGGTTAGGGGTGAGGATAAACTGATTTTTCTCTACTCTTTATTTTTCGCCCGTTCCCGTGATTTGCTGCCCAGGTATCCTCCGTGATGGCGTTTTGCATAGTCTTCATTGGTGAATTCGATCTTATCCATCATCAGAACGATCAATGCATCTCCTATCACAGTCATGACCGTTGTTGAGGTCGTTGGAGACAAACCCAGGGGGCAAACTTCCGTGGGATCGCCAGTCAGCAGGCAAACGTCGGCCGTTTTTGCCAGACCGGAATCCGCTTTGGCGGTAATTACGATCAGTGGCAGGTTTTGGTAGAGCCTGTCGGTCAATTCGACCAGTTCAAGTATCTCCCGTGTCTTGCCTGAATTCGAAATCAATAACAACACATCATCAGACTGAATAACGCCGAGATCACCGTGTTGTGCTTCCGACGGGTGAAGAAAGACAGCGGGTGTCCCGGTCGAACTGAAGGTTGTAGAAATATTCCGGGCAATTTCTCCTGCCTTGCCCATGCCGCTTGAAACCAGCTTTCCGCCTTTTTCATGAACCTGCCGATGAATCAAATGAATGGCATTATCAAAACTATCAGTAGCAGGAATATTCAGTATGGCTTCTGCTTCGCGTTGAAGCACTGTTTTTACTTTTTCAATTGTCACTTTGATTCTATCTCCGACTCAAAACCAGTCCTGTTTGGCCCTCGACCAGTTTTATGTCTCCAGGGCCTGTACAGGCATCGATGGTGCCCCGTTCCGCAAAAAAATGCCAGTGGGAATCGTCAAACATGCCCATAGAGTGCCGGGTGGTCAGATGCCCCATGGTGTCTCAAAGCCAGGGTTGAACTACGCCCGTAACAGGTTTGAATCACTGGTTTTTCCCTTCAGGCTGCGAGAACGAATAGCGCTATGCAGGATGCTATTCCAATCATCCATACGGTTGATCGCATCAGGTTCACATCCCGTATATAGAAAATAATGTACAAAACCCTACTGGCCAGGAAAATTGAAGCCCACACCGCGCTCCAATAGGCGTCTGCCTGGAACAGGTAAGCAGTGATTATCGCGGCGGCAAAAAGGGGTGTAACCTCAAAGCTGTTTTGATGCGCCGCCAGTGAGCGGCGGCCCCATCCGGTCAGGCGGGCCTGCTGATCCCGGGGGTTGCGGTTGTCATAGCCCGATTCGCTTTCTTTCGCCATAGCTATGGCCAGCGGAAGTTTGGTCAGGTAGGTGAGCAGGAAAGCCGCCGCCAAGCAATAAAATGGGTAAGTCATGTTTTGTGTTCCTTGCAGTTGGATTTTGGTGCCCTTTTATTTTGGCCGTAAATTTCACAATTTGCACGAAAAGAACTGGCCCCGGTACCAGCTAACCGCTTCTCGTCACGCTGAAATATATGTTCTATTCGATACTCTACACTAGCTGCATAATTTTTCTCCGTCTGCCTGTCTTTGTTCTCGTAATCAAATACTCCAGTCTCAATAATCAAGGCGGAGCAGGCAGCATATGCAGAAAAATCCCGGTTCAAAGGCATCATGATCAGGCACGGCCTCAAAAAACCGCTTACCCCGGCCCGGTTGCTCGTGGAAGAGGTCAACGGCATTTCGGAAATACGACTGTGGCCCCGTGAGTTCAACAATCCGCTGCACGCACTGCTTAGTCTGGATCAACTGGAACGACCTTCATTCTGACACTACTTCCAATATAATGAATTAAATATCAATATCAATTGGAGCTGAACCATGGCTGACCTTCTCGAAAACCCGATGGGCCTGAATGGCTTTGAATTCGTTGAATTTGCCTCACCCACACCGGGTGTGCTGGAGCCCTTATTCGAAATGATGGGTTTCACGGCAGTGGCGAAGCACCGCTCCAAGGATGTGACTTTGTACCGCCAGGGAGACATCAATTTCATCCTTAACGAGGAACCGGAAAGCTACGCGGCTTTTTTCGCTGAAGAACACGGGCCTTGCGCCTGCGGCATGGCTTTCCGGGTAGTGGACTCCCATAAGGCCTATGCCCTTGCGCTGGAGCGGGGTGCACAGCCCATCGAAATACCCACCGGCCCGATGGAATTGCGACTGCCAGCGGTCAGGGGCATCGGTGGTGCACCGCTCTACCTGATCGACCGGTATGAAGACGGCAAAAGCATCTACGACATCGACTTTGAGTATTTCGAAGGTGTTGACCGTCACCCGCAAGGATGCGGTTTCAAGCTCATCGACCACCTGACGCACAATGTTTATCGCGGGCGCATGGAGTACTGGGCGGATTTCTACGAGAACATTTTCAATTTCCGCGAACTCCGCTACTTCGACATCAAGGGTGAATACACCGGCCTGCTGTCCAAGGCGATGACGGCGCCTGATGGCAAAATCCGTATCCCGCTGAACGAGGAGGCATCCAAAGGCGCCGGGCAAATCGAAGAGTTCCTGATGGCGTACAACGGCGAGGGCATCCAGCACATCGCCCTGATCTGTGACGACCTGATTGCTTGCTGGGATGCGCTCAAGGCCAGGGGCGTACCGTTCATGACGCCGCCACCGGATACCTATTACGAAATGCTGGAAGAGCGCCTGCCGGGCCACGGTGAGCCGGTGGATGAGCTAAAACCCCGTGGTATCCTACTGGATGGTTCTACCGAAGATGGCGACCCGCGTTTGTTGCTGCAGATTTTCTCCGAGGCCATGATCGGACCGGTGTTCTTCGAGTTCATCCAGCGCAAGAAGGACGAGGGTTTTGGCGAAGGCAATTTTACCGCGCTGTTCGAGTCCATGGAGCGTGACCAGTTGCGCCGTGGCGTCATAAGTACCGAGGATGCAGCCTGAACGGCTGCAGGGAAATTTAAATGGAAATCAAAAAGATTCATCACGTCGCCTATCGCTGCAAAGACGCGAAAGAAACCGTCGAATTTTACCGGAAAGTAC
>PVMK01117598.1_pt1 | contig 31988 bp, 29 predicted proteins | sample 1853481 | NCBI WGS metagenome assembly PVMK01 (sample SAMN08533507, study PRJNA380276) | Marine sediment metagenome, whole genome shotgun sequencing project.
AGGTGCTTTTTGACATAGCAAAGGTCCATCGCTTTAACGATTGCCGGTATGTATTTTTCCGGAAAGTTCGGCGGCAGCGCGAGTCTCATTTTTACCTTTTTAATCATATGGGTTTTTTGATCGTTCTCAAACTCAAGGGTAAGCTTTAATTTTTCGGTATCGATCTTGCGTTTTTCACAAAAATTCAGGGCGTAAATACCGGCACAGGTGCCCAGTGAGGCCAGAAACAGAAAAGTAGGCGTTGGAGCGGACCCCTCTCCGTCATCTTTTTCGCTCTGGTCGGTTTTAATCGTAAAGCCTTTAAAAATCGCGTCGACTTTTTTGCCGCCCGGAAAGCTGATTTCCATTGCCATAATCGTGTCTCCTTTTCCTAAAATTCGGTTTTTAAAGATGCCAGCAGATACCATAAATATTCTTTGCTTTCAATCATCCATCGCCAGGCAACAATTTTTGCCGGTATTTTTTATAATATTATTTAAGAAAAACCGACTTTGAACCGATAATCTCATTATAATCCGGCGATCTGAATTAAAAATCAATTAATTTTGCATAAAGTGCCGCCGGATAAATCCGAATATCATTCGAAGCGCGAAAGGAGTTGCCTAAAATGGAAGCAAACCAGATAACCTGCCCTCAATGTGGCCTCGTAAATAATGAGCTTGCGGAGGCCTGTGTACAATGCGGGATCATTTTCGTCAAAAACCCTGCCATGCAGGCTCCGACAATGCCGGATGAACAAAAAAGAAAAGCGATTAAAGAGGCCGAGGCGATGCTGGACGAAACCCAAGCGTCGCCCGAAATTGACGCTTTTGGGAATGAAATTATCAAGCGGCCCGATCCCCATGAGGATACCGTTGAAATGCAGATCCCCAGGGAAGAAACGACGGATATAAAACCCGAAACTGCATTACCGGAAGAGCCGAAATCGGAAGAGAATAAAAATTCGGGAGATCATGAGATTGAGCTGGAGGCCATTGAGGCAGCAGTGGACACCGTAAATAAAACGGAAGATGCTGAAGCGCTTTTTTTAGCGGGAGTCAATACAGGTAAACCGGCTGAACCGACAGCATCGGAGACGGCCGCAGCGACGGTCGGAATGCCGACCGAGCCTGAAAAAGCGAACGATCAGAGTGGTGAAACCGCTAAAGCGGACGCCAATTCGAAAGGCAGCCAGGATCACAAGGCTGAGGCGCTGCCGTTGAAACCGCCCCCAGGGGGCAACCCCATGGGTGAGCCCCAAAAGGAAGAAAACCGGGTTGAAAAAGAGCCGGAGGAAACCAAATCTGAAGCGGCCGAACCCGCCAAAACGGAAGCTGCGGCAGCAGAAGCGGTTGAACCTGCAAAATCCGCGGACAATTCAACTTTTAAAAATACGACTCAGCCGGCAGAACAGGAAATACAACTTGAAGAAAAGCCAGAATTAACTATGGCTGAAGAAGCAGCGGCCCAAACTGAACCGCAGACCCATGCGAATGCGACGGTAGGAATGCTTACAGAACCGGTTGATGGGGACTCCCTGATAAAAAACAAGGAGGAACAGGTCAGAGAAGCCCTGAAAAAGCAGCGGGAAGCTCAGGCTAAAGCCGAAGCTCTGAAAAATGAAAAAGCTGTCCAGGCCCAAGCCGTGGCCTTAAAAAAGAAAAAGCGGGTTCGAGCCCAAGCCGCGGCCTTAATAAAGCAAAAAGCGGCTCTGGCCAAAGTCGAAGCGTTAAAGAAAAGGAAAGAAGCCCTGGCCAAAGCGCAGGCGTCCAAAAAACAGGAAGCAGCCCGGGCCAAGGCAGATGCATTGAATAAACAAAAAGAAGCCCAGGCCAAGGCCGAGGCATCATCCCAGGAAATGCAGGTTGCCAGCAGCGGGATGCCACCGGCCGTCGCAGAAAGCACGAACCATCATGAGCGGTTGCTGGGCCTGCTAAAAAGGTACAAAGGCAAGGCCATCGGGATTAATTATGATAATTCTTCTGAAATAAAAGAAGCCGAACTAATTGATGCCAATGAAGAATTTTTCAGTGTCATGGTAAAAGATAAAAAATTGCAGTACAGCTACCCCCTCAAGACGATTTTAACGATTATCGAAGGCCAGGAAGGTGTTGAAACCGGCGAAGATGATAAAAAGGCCAAATTCGATGCGGTTATCAAGGTGTATCCGCTGGTATTAGTTTAAAACGCGGAATGCCGGCGTTCAGGTAATACGTACATAAAATCCCAAAAATTAGCGAAAGCGTCTAAAGCTGAGAAATAAATGATAAGCTTTTCAGTTTTAGGCGCTTTTTTATGGCATCTACTCCAAATAATATAGCGGTTGTCATGTTTGTAATAATTTCAGTAAGTTACACATTATATTTTCTCCTGTTAGGAAATCCGGCAAATGGAACATATTTATGACAATCGCTATAAGCCCTGGATTGTTTGCTTGACACGTCCGGGCCCACATTTTATGTAACTAAAGATAGGGTGTAAATTTTTTGTCGAACAGCGCGCTGAGCTTAAAATAACCTCTCAATTCTGATTGGTAAACCATTATGAAATATCCGGAAATTGATCCCAATTTATTTGTCCAAAATCGGCAACGATTTAGCAAACAACTAAAGCCCAATTCTGTTGCGGTTTTCAATTCCAGTGACTTCATGCCGACCAGTGCCGACGGCACCCACCCGTTTATTCAGCAAACGGACCTATTTTATCTGAGCGGCATCGAGCAGGAAGAAACCGTACTGGTTATTTGTGCGGACACTCCTGAAGAGAAGCAAAAAGAAATCCTGTTTATAAAGGAAACCAACGAGCAGATTGCCACCTGGGAGGGGCAGAAACATTCTAAAGCGGCCGCGCAGGATATTTCCGGAATTAAGACGGTTCACTGGACATCTGAGCTGGATGGGATTTTGCGGCCGCTAATCGTTCAGTCTGAGAATATTTATTTGAACACCAATGAGCACCTGCGGGCCGCAGTTACCGTTGAGACCCGGGACATGCGCTTTATCAAATGGTGCCGGCAGGTTTTTCCGCTGCATCATTACGAGCGCGTAGCGCCCATTATGCATGATTTGCGAGCCGTCAAATCCCCGCTGGAGATCGAACTGATCAAAGAGGCCTGCGCTATAACCGAGAAAGCATTTCGACGTCTGCTCGGCTTTATTCGGCCCGGGGTGTGGGAATATGAGGTGGAAGCCGAGATTGTGCATGAGTTTATGCGCAATCGGTCCAGGGGCCCGGCCTTTGAAACAATCGTGGCTTCAGGAACCGACTCCTGCACCCTGCATTACGTCAAAAATGATAAACAATGCAAAAAAGGGGACCTTGTCCTTATCGATTTCGGTGCCGAGTATGCCAACTACGCCGCTGATGTGACCCGAACGGTTCCGGTAAACGGGAAGTTTTCAAAAAGACAAAAAGAAGTCTACAACGCCGTCCTGAAAATTCAAAAGGCCGCCACTCAGATGCTCAAACCGGGCAATGCCCTGGAAGCCTATCAAAAAGAGGTGGTCAAATTAATGGAAGCCGAGCTGATTCGCCTGGGTGTGTTAAAAAATGCGGACGTCAAAAAACAGCCAGAGGATTCACCGCTTTATAAAAAATTCTTTCCTCACGGGACCTCCCACCACCTGGGACTGGATGTGCATGACTATGGTGACAAATATCGCAAATTTGAACCCGGCATGGTCTTTACCTGTGAGCCCGGGATTTATATCCGGGATGAATCCATCGGGATTCGCATTGAAAATGATATCCTCATCACCAAAAAAGGTCCTGTTGATTTAACGGAAACCATCCCGCGGGAAGTCGAAGAGATTGAAGATTTAATGAACCAGGGAAAATAGCGCGGCCCTATTTTTCCTCATAAGGATTTATGCACGGTTAGCTGAAAACGCTGGATTCCGGCTACCGGATCAAGTCCGGCACAGGCTTCGCCGGAATGACGCTTTTATGGGATTCCAGACTTTTTACGAGTGTGTTTTGTATTTGGTATTTAGTGTTTAGTATTCTAACATGCCGATATAGCATCATCTATTTTATACCAAACACGAAACACCAAACACTTGATGAATTCGATTTTTTACGAATTCATCAATTTTAAAAAGGAGATACAATATTTTTAAAATAATGAATTCAATTATTGTGGCAACTGGCAGTTACATTCCACCTGTGACCGTACCGAACACGCATTTTCTCGGCAATGAGTTCTATGACAAGGACGGTAATAAGTTTGAGCGATCAAACCCCGATATAATTAAAAAACTTTACGAGATTACAGGCATTCGGGAAAGAAGATATGTAACCGACGATCTTACCCTTTCGGATATTTCAAGCATGGCCGCAAAAGAGGCACTGGATGGCATTGATAAGGAAAGCCTCGATTGCATCATTGTGGCTCAAAATTTCGGGGACGTTAAAGCGGACAACATCAGAGTGGATATGGTCCCCACCATCGCGGCCCGAGTGAAACACAAACTGAGAATAAAAAATCCATACACCATCGCCTTTGATATTCCTTTTGGTTGTCCCGGCTGGTTGCAGGGAATGATAATGGCCGACTATTACATCAAATCAGGTGATGCGAAGCGTATCCTAATAATTGGTGCTGAAATCCTGTCCCGGGTATCGGACCCCCATGATATTGACAGCATGATATATGCTGACGGCGCCGGCGCAACTCTAGTTGAAGCCACAGACCAGGATGTTGGCATTCTATCCCACGTCACCCGATCGGATACATATGATAATGCATATCTTTTAAGGTCGGGCAAATCCTACAAGCCAGAAAGAAAGGGAAATGATCTATTCATCAAAATGGATGGCCATGAAATATACAAATATTCAGTAAGAAAAGTTCCTGAGGTGGTAAAGAAAAATCTTGACAAAGCCGGAATCGAACTGGGTGATGTGCAAAAGGTTTTGATTCACCAGGCTAACGGAAAGATGGATGAGGCGATTTTAAAAAGACTGTTTAAGCTTTACGATATCGAAGAAATCCCTGCCGACATTATGCCCATGACAATATCCTGGTGTGGTAACAGCTCGGTTGCCACCCTGCCGACCTTGTTCGATCTAATACAGAAAGGAAAACTGGAAAATCATCGACTTGATTCGGGAGATATCGCCCTCTTCGCCTCAGTTGGCGCAGGAATGAATATAAATTCTATGATTTATCGGATGCCATAAGCTTTTAATTACATTATTGCAACCATCCTCAGTCATGAGGTCATCATCTCTTCGATATATTGATTTTTTTCTGCCCATATGTCGTTCAACCAATGCTGCAGCCTTGCCCGAAAGCGCCTATCATTGGCATAATCACCGAGCAGTTCAGGGCTCACCGGCAGTGATCGCACTCGAACGTTAATCTTCCGGATTTTGCCACACAGAAGTGCCCAAAAGTTTGTGACGCCGTCGGGATACACAATGGTAACATCCAGTACCCGGTGAAGTTGTTCTTCCAAGGAGCCGAGCACGAAAGCAATACCGCCGGCCTTTGGTTTAAGCAGATGAGAATATGGCGATTTCTGCCTGCGATGCTTTTCATTTGTGAAACGGGTGCCTTCCACAAAATTCATAATAGAGACCGGCATTTTTTTAAACTTCTTACAGGCTTTGCGCGTTATTTCTATATCTTTGCCTTTTAAGTGCGGTTTTTTCTGGAGGTCGCTTTTCGTATACCTTTTGACAAAAGGAAAATCCATCGCCCACCATGCCTGACCAAGAACCGGAAGCCATAATAGCTCTTTTTTAATAAAAAACTTCAAAAATGGGATTTTCCGATTAAATATCCTCTGAAGCACCAGAATATCCACCCAGGACTGGTGATTGGCCAGAACCAGATACCATTCAGAGCGTTCCAGAGTCTCTATACCTTGAACTTCCCATCGGGTGTTGCTGGCCATCAGATTCTGGGTTTGGTTGTTTACCCAGATCCAGTTTTCGGCAATTGCATTTAGTATCCGACTGCATCTTCGCATCCAGGATTCCAAAGGAACCGCCGCTTTGGCGAGTACCAAAATAAACAAAGGTATGCACCAGAACAGTGTGTTCAAAATATACAAGACCAGGGACAAACTGCCCCGCACGACTCCAGGTAAACCATGAAACATTATTTTTTCCTTGTCGGATTCGGTAAAAACAAATTTGCGTTTCTATGTCAGCGGATTTTTGACCTCATCCTGAGACTCATCCTGAGCCTCATCTAAAACCTCATTCTGAGACTCATCTAAAGCCTCATTCTGAGACTCATCTAAAGCCTCTTCTGGCTTTCCTTTATCTAATTTGCGTTGTCTTTTTTTCTCTTGCTTTAGCTTCCTTGCTAATTCTTTCTTACGCTTTTTAAATGAATAATGTGATTTCGCCATATTATCACCCCGCAGGCCGTTGTTCTTGATGGTGATGAAAAGAAAAGGAATTTGGACAGGATTTTTTAGGGTTTACGATCTTGTAATTACGGATCGCACGGGTACTTATTCAAAGGAAACAAAAGGGCACCCCCTCACTATTTGAAGGAATGCCCTAATTTACGCGAAACGAAAGTTAAATCACAGTGACATTTGCAGCAGCAGGACCTTTTTGGCCTTGCTCTATGTCAAAGGTCACTTGGTCGCCTTCATTGAGAGATTTAAACCCGCTTGAGTTGATTGCTGAATGATGAACAAACACATCCGGTCCGTCTTCCTGTTCAATGAAACCGAACCCTTTGCGGTCATTAAACCACTTAACCGTTCCATTAGCCATAATAACATTCTCCTTTCTTAATAATTTTCAACGTCGCAAACTGGAGGATGCCACTTTGACAAATGGATTGTTCCTTCAGAAAGTAACCGTCCTGATATTGTAAGGCAGGACTTGATTGAATCGATATATTATAGTTCTTCTTAAAACCGAAAGCAAGCTAATTATCGATCTTTTTAACTGGAAGTATTTTTATTTCGCTATATTTTGCATGCGACTGCCCGCAGATGGGGCATGCGGATTCGGGAATTTCAGAAAGTGTTGAACCACAGTTTCGACAGACAAAGTATTGATAAGGGTTTCCTTCGATCCGTTTGGTTAGCAATCCGAAAAAAATACCCGTACCGGACTGTATCCTTTTTAAGAGCTTACGGTGCTGCTTCTCCGATTCCCAGGCATAGGTGATATATTGGATCGCTGCGGCATGATTCTCGGGCTTTATCTGTTCAAGGACCTGGGGGTATTTTCTGTCAATTTCTTCCAATTCCACCGCGATGGCGAATTTAAGATTTTTACGGGTGCTTGAAACGTTTACCTTCAATTGAGGATATTTTTCCGTTTCGATGCCCAGACCGGATAACTGCGATTTGAAATTGCGGGCATGAACGGTTTCGGAAGCGGCCAGGGTCATAAATAATTTAGCGATGTTGGGATAATTTTTTGACAGCGCTTTTTTTGCATAGGCATGATAGTTATTCATGGCCTGGATTTCGTCCTGGTAAAGGGACTGCAGGACGGATATGGTTTCGTGGTAGGTCTGATTTCGCATCAACTGCCGGCAGTAAAAAGGGCCGATAAGGATGCGATAAGCATTAGAGGTGCTTAGAACTCGATTTTTGCTGTGCGATTTGTAGCCCGGATATCTTTCTCCATCAGGGTCTCAGCCTCGATGCATGTGTTTTTATTTGGGCATCAGTAGCGCTATTGCGGGATTTCTGAATTTGCGCGTTACATATTGCATATTCATTTGATAAACTCAATAGAATTTGAAATTCAAAGCAAAATTCGCGGGCGCTGGATTTGTGGTTAAATTGTTTTGTTCACCATGATTTACCGTCAGCTGGCGGCTCACAGAAACGGACGGTTATCTGCTTGACATCTTTTTCAAGTTCCGCGATATTACTCCCGACTGTTCCAGGGGAACCCTTCCAATAGACACTCAACTTTAAAATTAGCCTATGCCGATGAGTCAATTTTTCTCGAAAGCGACCGCCCGGCCCTTAATCAGTATGGTACTGATCATCGGATGGGTCGCTGGCTGTGCCAGCGCCAGCAATCGCATCGACCAAAACCGGCATGCTATGGAGATCGCCGAATGTCGGGCCAACAAAGCTTACGATATTTTAGAGGAGAAATTAGCAGGGACGTATCGCAAATATAAAAAGAAAAATAATTTGATGGGCCGGCTATACGGTGCGCTGGACCTGGCTGATTTTTATGTTTATGGCTTTATCGATTATTCTAAGGCGGTTAAGCTTTACGCTGAATCCGAAAAACTCAACCTTGAGCTCAAGCGGACCGTAACACCTGATGATCGGTATTTATTTAAAGGCAAAGAGGTATTTTTCTTTGAAACCCAGGGTGAATTTACCTTCCAGCGAAAATATGATTTTGCGAAGATTGCCGCACACATCAAAGACGCCCGTCGTTATATCCGCAATGTTTTAGAGAGCACAACCATCCACCCGGCAATTCAAACGGATCATCTCAAAATTGAGATACTGAATACCGGAGATCTTTTGAATGTGGTTAAAATTCCTTCGCAGCCATTGCCCCCGGGGCATTTTGATACCTATCTTCAAGAACTTCAAAGCCGGGTTCACGAGCACATACTCATTCGACCTCAGGTTTCCAAGGAAGTAAAAGCCTTTTATGAAAACTACAATATTGCCCGGGCATTATTTAAATCTTTTGATGTCCATGAATTGCAAAAGCCGCAATACCGGGTCATCCTTTTTTATGTAGACCAGGCCCTGGATAACAAAGAAGGCAGTGAGAAATTATGGCCGCGCGCCTATCTTTTCTACCTGAAAACGGTTTGCGAAGCACTGGTGGAAGATCTTAGGGCCTCGGTCGATGCCCATCAACAGTTGGAGGACGGCATTGCCAGACTGACTGAAAAAAACCGGCAACTGCTGACTGAGAAGAAAAAGCTGAAAGAGCGGGCCCATCTCAAAGCAGCCGTCGGCGCTGTTGTGGTCGGCGTATCCATTGCCAGCGGGGCTGCCGCTGCACCCGGTCTTTCAGATGCAACCGCTCAGCTGGCCGGCTTTATCTTTGCCAGCTCCTTTGGCGACCACATGATTGCCGAACGGCGGTATGCCATCGTCGGCGAATCCGATTATGGTCGGCGGCTCAATGTTCTTTTAAATATCGACGAGCAACTCCTTTTGTTCGAAGCGATCGGTCTGGCCTATCATCGCACCGGCAACATCGAGAAAAGCATCTTTTTCAACGAACAGGCCGTCAAAATTATCAACCAGTTGCGTTCGACCATCAAATCGGAAAAACACCGCATTACCTTTGCCCGGCGCAAGGATCTCATCTTTAATCGATTGATCGAGGACCTGATGGCTCAAGGCCAGACCGAAAGCGCCTTTTATTATTCTGAAAATGCAAGGTCGCGCGCTTTTGTCGATCTCATGGCCAGCGCCAGGGATATGGATATTCGAAATCAGAAATTAAATGCCTACATTTCCAACATCAAAAAACAGCAGGCCTATGTTTATCAACTGCGGAAACAGATTAATATTACGGATCAGCAGGCCGAATATGTAAATCTAATGTCTCGCGGCGTTCAAGCGAAACCCCTGTCGGGAAAAGAGAAAAATCAAGGCCGCAAGCCCCAGGTGCCCCCGTCGCTTTTAAAAGAGATGAGTCTGGATGAAATTAGCTCACTGGTGACCGTCCAGTCCACCACTTTAAATGAGGTTAAACAACAGTTGCCGGCCGATACCGCCCTAGTCGAAATTTATTTTACTCCGCAAAAATACCTTGTCTGGGCGATTACGCCCAATAACCAGCTGGCTGAAACGCTGCCCATCGATTATGCGGAGCTGAAAGCCGAATGCGAAAGGTTCAGAACTTTAATTTCGGAATCATCTGACCCGACGAATCAGCGTCTATCTGAAATCAATTCTGCTGCCAGGGCTTTGTATAAAAAGCTGTTTGCCGAAATCGACCATTTTTTAGACCAGAACGATATCTCCAGAATCATTCTGGTACCGCATCGAACCACGCATTTTATTCCCTTTGAAGCCTTACATGATGGCAACGAATATCTCATTGAAAGATATTCATTTTCCAGCATTCCGGCTGCCACGGTGGCCAAATTTTTAAAGACAAAAAATTCAAAAATAACCAGTGCGCTGATTATCGGAAACCCCCATGTGACTTACGACACCGCGGCCTGGGATCTGCCCGGTGCTGAAAAGGAGGCCCGGGCCATCGGAGAAAATTTCAGCGACCGGCATATTATTATGGGTTTAGACGCGTCTGAAACCGAATTTTATAAAAGTGCCAGTTCTTATGATATCCTTCACTTTGCCTGCCATGGTCTAATGGATTCCCGGTCACCCATGAACTCCAAGCTTTACCTGGCCAGGGACCAGGCCAATGACGGCATATTGACAACCAAAGAGCTTTACGGCGTTGATCTTAACGCCGCTCTGGTTACCTTGAGTGCCTGCGAGACCGGCTTATCGGCGGTGGCCAACGGTGATGAACTGATCGGACTCGTCCGGGGTTTTTTCTTTGCCGGCGCCCGATCGGTAATCGCCAGCCTCTGGAAAGTGGATGATGAAGCCACCATGAAATTAATGATTTATTTCTATAAAAATTTACGAAACGGCCAGGCAGTGGATCTGGCCCTGCAAAAGGCCAAAGTGAAACTATTGAAGGAGGACGGCGGAATCTACCAAAATCCGTTTTTTTGGTCGGCCTTTAATTTGTATGGGATATAACCGTTGAAAGAAAAGTTTATTTAAATCGAGCACATGCTTAACGAGAGGAGGATTTATGGATAGCTATACCAGTTGGCTGGGATTGTGCAGAGATGGTAACAGGAATCATCGCAGTTTTTCATGGGTTGTGGTGCGCATGCTTGCAGTTTCATTTTTTCTTTTAGCGATTATCGCATGTACCCACAACGTGCCGCTTTCCGAAACACTGTCGTTTCAGAACCTGCCGCAAGAAAAAATCGACAAAACGGTGCTGGTGGTTATGCACCAGGATTTTGAAACAAAAAAGGTGATCGCAAAACCCATGGCCCTTAGCGATTCATTTGAATTTGCCATTGGGAAAAGTGTCAAAAGCAACCTCATGTTCATTATGACGTCGGCATTCAATGACGTTCAATTCGCCAATAAGGTGCCCCCGAAAATGGAGAACGTCGATTATGTGTTGATCGCAAAATTTGTCGAATTTAATCCCGTGCTGGGGCGCACGATTTTCAGCGATCATCAATTTTACATAAAAATAGACTATCTTTGGCTCGATGCCAACAAAGAGAAATTATTCACGGTAAATTCGGTTAGCGGCGGCGAGGAGGAAATGTCCGGGCAGGAAAGAACCCTGATACTCTTCAGCCCGGCATTGGGCCAACAGGGTTGGTCCAACTCCATGGCCCGGGGTTGCGATAAAGCGCTGGCGTCTTCTCTGAATCAATTTTTTATCAAACTGGATGATTATTTAAAACAGGAGAATCTGATTCAATCCCATATCCTTTATCATCTATTATCATTACGATGACGGTGTGTTTCCAGCGCCGGACTGTAAACGACAATACCCGTTCGCTTTTTTAAGATTGATGGCGCTTGGCGCGGCGATTTCGATAATACGTGTAATCAACCAGAGTGGCGTCGATGTTCATTGTCTCCGGCGCCAGCGTACGCAGGCAAGGAGCCCTGAAGACGGCCATGGCTTCCTCTGAAATCTTGCCGTGCACTTTCAATTTGACCACGCTGTCTGCGGGGATTTCATAGAGGCGGGATTGAATCCAGGACCTGATTTGCGGGCCATGCATTCCGGCGGCATGCAGGTCCAGCTGGACCATGGGACGCGTCGGCAGCTCGTGAAAGGTCCAATTCCTTAAAGTTCCGGCTGCGGTTCCTCTGGTTTCAAATTCAAGGATTAAGTAGCCTTTGGGTTCATCTTTTTCTGCAAAAGACGTGCGCTCGATCGAACCGGGATAAAATACCGGCGCATTGAGCGGTTTTCCCTTCAGATCTTTTTTCAATACCTGAAAACGGTGAATGTGTCCGGCCAGAACGGCTGCAAAACCGGGGGGGATGTCGGCGGTGCGGATGATGTCGTCGGCATAGCGAAACGTGTACCCAACGGGGCCGACCGTGGCACCGTCTGCCGACTGGTGGATGCAGAGGACATGGCTATTCGCTTTCATATGCTGCCAGCCGGTTTGCGCAACCCGGTTTAAAAAGTCTCTGCGAATTGCGTTCCGAACGAACGGAAAGCCAGCCAACGCCAGCGAGCCGGTTGCGGTTTGCAATTTATACGTGCGGGGGCGGTCAAAAAGGTGAATGTTGGGGTGCGCGGCCAGATGGCCATGAGGTACGGTCGAGCGTTCATGATTACCGGGTACCAGATAGACGGGCACGCCGGCATCGGCCACCCGCTTTAGCGGTTCAAATGCCACTTCGACCAGGCGGGGAGGCACCTTGCTGCGGTATAAAACGTCACCGCCGTGGACAACAGCGTCCACGTCCCCGTTTAAAGCCGGCATCAGGGCCCGGTCAAAATTGGCGAAAAAATCCGGGCCCCTTCTTCGCCGTTTGATGCGCGGGCGCAAGGGCAGGTCGAATCCCAGGTGGGTATCGGCCATCAGCAGGACCCGGATTAAACCCATGGTAGCATTCTGGCGAGCTGTTTGCGGCTCAAGGTTGCATTCGGTCTCAAACGAATCTCAACTTTGCGGCCGGCGGCGACGAGTCGTCGCAATTCAGTAGTGACCACCCGCAACCGCTCGTAGGTTGTCAAATCAAATATTTTCTGTCGGTTGGCAATGAGTTTGGCATATCCCGTTGACAGGGGCACTTCGGCTTCGCCGGGCAGTTCTTCCCGATGAGCGGCAATGCCGTTTTCAAACAGCAGGACGATTTTTCGGCGGCCGTCCGAGCCGCGCGCCTCCCATGCCAGTGAGGATTCACTCAGCAGGCACAGCCAGCGGGCGCGGCGAATCAAAAGCGCACTGCGCATGGTAAATTTTTCGATTCCGCGGGCCACCGTCTCGGGCGTCCAGCTCGGCGCCGCTTCAGGTTCCGGCTCCTGATCGACGGGCTCCGCATCAACGGCGTCCTCCCCCGTTTCTAATTCGGCGTTTTCGAGGGCCGCGAGTCGTCCCTGCCAGAGCTCACGGCCAAGCCCGGTTATTATGCGCAACGCGGAGGGGTGCGCTAACCGCTTCAGATGATTGCGGCGAAATAAAACCAATCCTTCAGCAAGACAATCCGGTTCCGGGGCATAGGTTTCCGGCACGCCCAAGATGGCGTATTCGATTTTGAGCAATTCATTTTTGGTTGGGTTCTGGAGACCGTTATGCCAGATTACTGCTGTGGCAACGGCATGGTCTGCACTGCGGCGCGACGGGGGTACGCTGTGCCCATAATAACCGGCCACCGCCCGCAGGCCTTTGCGGGGCAGGCCGGGCAGCAGACGTTTGGCGATTTCATGGGTACAGATAAGGTGCAGCGGAAACTCCCCCCGGCGTTTGCTTTCAGCGTGCAGGTTCCACAGAAAGGGCGCTTCAAAACGGGCGTAATGGATAATGGCGGGACACCGTTCCATGTGATCGGCAGCGGCGATGCAACGTGCGGTTTTGACAATTTTTTGCCAGATGTCGGTTGATAGGAACGGGAGCGTTTTCCCGAAAGTCTCTTTAGAAATGCCCGTCACGCGCTGCACGGCTTTGGGAATTTCGACTTCCGGCGGCAAACTGACCGGATAGGATTTTACGGCCAGGTCTTGCGGTCTGACCGTCACTGCGGCGCGGGTTTGTACCCAGCCAATTTCAAGGAGGCATCCCTTTGCGGGGTTGGCCCCGGTCGTCTGACAATCAAGCGCTAAAATTTCTAAGTCGGCAAGGTTCATAATTATTCGGAAAATTCGATTCTAATACATCTTTAAGTGTCTCTTGGCCTCTGGCTGCTGGCTGAGCTAGAGACAAGAAGCCAGTGACCAGTGACAAGAGACCAGAAACCAACTTGAGTTTAGCGAATTCTGACAATAATTCAATGGTTGGACACCGGAATTTTCAGTTTATTTTTTGTTTTAATGATGTCAATATGTTAAAAGGTATTCAGTTGTCGCATAGTTCTGGTCTTATTTATTTTTATGGGCCAAAATTCGGGAAAATTGAATGCATTAAAAAAGGAAGGGCTGGATGGAACCCGCATTTTACAATGCCTTAATAAATTTAAAAGAAGGCATTCCTGGCCTGGCGCAATTGCTTAAATTCGGTGACGGATCCGATATTGCCTCTTGGATCAATATCGTCGAAGCCAAGCTGATCCCCCGATTTTCATCAGATTTTCCTATTGTTGCGGCTATTTGCGGCGGTGGTTCCTCGGGAAAGTCGACCCTGTTTAATTCGCTGTCGGGTGAGCGGCTGGCGCCCGCCGGCGGCCGTGCCGGTATGAATCGCCGGGTGCTGTTTTCGGTTCCCGCAAGCCTGGTGGAACAAAGCCGGGTGGTTTCCGATCTGGCCGAACCGTTTAAATCGGATCTGCAGCCGCTAAAAGACAGCGCCGATCTCACCCATCCCGGCAACCCGCTTTATGTTATCAATCGCTCGGGGCCCAAAGACCTGGTTTTACTGGACACGCCCGACTTTGACACCGGCGCCAGAGGCGAGTACATCAACAGGGATGTGACCCGCCTGGCCCTGGAAGCTTCAGATATATTTATTTATATTTTTACGAACTCCAATTACAACAACCGCGACAACACCGATTTTATGTCACAGATGCTCACCGGCATCGGCACCCGAAAGTGTTTCCTGATCTATCGCGTTTACCCCAGCTATACCGACCAGGAGGTGCGCGAGCATGCCATGACCGTGGCCGGCGGTATTTACGGCGATGATGCCGAAAAAAATCTTCTGGGGATTTACCGTGCCGATGAAGACAACCGGGTGGCAGCTGAAAAAAGGTTCATGAAGCTGCGGCCCGTGCCGGCTGATGGTCTCGATTTTCTTTCTGCCCTGGCAGCGATTGAGGCCCTTGAATTGCGGGTTGAACTGCACGCTTCGATATTGAAAGACGTACTGAAAAAAGCCCAAAACCTCCTTGGCGATGCGGAGCACTCCCTGACTGCGCTGCGACTTTATCTGGATGCTTTTCAAACCGCCCAGAGCCAATACGTGCATGAAGCCCTCAAACATTTCCCGATGGATCGGGTTATGAAGCGCTTTGCCAAAATCTGGGCCAAAACCGATCCGGCCCACATCAAGTTTATGCGCAAAACCGGCAATGTGATCGAGTTTCCCCTGAAGGTTTTGTTCGGGGCCGCCGGTTGGACCAAAGACCGCCTCACCTCCGGCAAAGCCGTGCCTGCTGATTCCGGAGATTTTAACAAAAAGCTGGAAGAAGATCTGGTCACCGCGGTGACCAGTTTGCATGCCCAAGCCATCGGCCCCCAGATTACCGTTACCGGATCGTTAAACGATCCGGTTGTCAAACGGATGTCGGAGATGGTTGATCGTATTCGCGTCCAACGGGCGAATGCCGATACTCAAAACCCCCGGGCGGAATCCACCGATCAAGATCAGGTTCTGCGTTTTTTCGTCGATACCCATCCGTCGGTTTTCCCGGAACAGAAGAGATTGCGGGATCAGGAATTTCGATCCATGCTGCAAACGATCCTTTCCCAAAAAGAGGAACTGGTGGACATTCCCAAAGACATGCTGGCGGATTTAAAAGATCTGGCCGACCGTTTTCGCAGTAAAATGGGAGTCTGGTCTAAAATCAGTCAAACCTTTTGGGCCTCTCTAAACGTCTTGCCGGCAACGGCGGCTGTTACCTATGTACTGTCCACCGGAGACCCGATCGGTGCTGCCGGGATCAAAGTGAAATTGACCGGACTTTTCGGCGCCAAAGACCTTTACGCGCTGGTTGCCATACCGGTAACCACCCAGTTGAAAAAGGCCGATCAACAGCAGCTCAAAACCATGCTGGGGCCGATTGCCCAGGCCTGGTTTAATCACAAATTAAAAAAAGTGCAGCAGCTTTTTGAAGAAACGATTACTGCCGGTACGATCCGCACGGTCAACGAGACCATTGAGCGGGCAGCCGCCGGTATGGCAGAAATGCAAAGCAGCATGCATATCTGTGCGGAGGAAATAAAGTAAAAAATGAATTTAGATCGCCAGACGGCTCTCTTGAAGGCCATGGGCAGAATCGAGGGATTTAAAAATGATTTACACCGGCTGAATTCCGAACTCAGCGACGCGTCCCTGTGGCTTCCGGGCCGCCGGATCGAAAAACAATGCGGCCAGGCCATTGGCATGATCGAAGGCATCGCCGAGCGCTTCGACCGCAAGCTGGTAGTCACGCTTGTCGGGCCAAGCGGTTCGGGCAAATCCACCCTTTTGAATGCCTTGGCCGGTGTGGATGATCTTTCGGAGATCGGCCATCGGCGGCCGACCACCGATCATTTAATCATTTTTAGCGGGAATCCAAACGATGGCGGACAACTCATAGAGGCGCTTGACAGCGAAATCGTCGAAACGCGTTCAAACCCGGCGGCCGCCGACTTCGAGCATGTGCTTTTGATCGACACCCCGGATACGGATAGCACGGCTTTTAAAAAACATATCCCCATTGTTGAACGGACCATTGCCAAATCTGACATGCTGATCTGTGTGTTTGACGCGGAAAACCCCAAACGACGGGATCACGTGGATTTTCTGGCGCCATTCACCCGAAAATTCAGCGGAGAATCTCTGGTTTGTGTCCTGAATAAATGTGACCGGCTGGATGAGCCCGAACTCAAAAATCAAATTGTACCGGATTTTCTCGAGCACATCCGGATGGGCTGGCAAATGCCGGCAGATCGAGTGTTTTGTATATCTGCCCGGCGGAATCTGAAAGATTCCGATTGGGACGCCGACGCCGGTCCCCGGCATGATTTTGATGAATTTGAGGATTTGAAACAACTGGTCGTAGACACGATCAACCGGGCCGGATATGTCATCGACCGCCGAATTGAAAACGCCGAACGCCTGCGGGATTTTGTCTTTGAGGAAGCCGGTCGCGAAGTTTTAAAAAAGAAAGCCGTTTTGGCTGATGCGGCCGGCCGGATTACCGATGCCGAAAAAAAAGCGCTGGGTAACGCCATTTCCGGCATGCAGGCAATCGGAACGCAGCCGCTATTCGGGTTGAATGTCCTGGTTTACCAGAAGTTGGCCCAGCGGTGGCTGGGACCCATGGGATGGATGATTGCCATCTGGGCGCGGCTGTTGATTTTTAGCAGCGGGATCATGGCTGTTTTTCGATTCGGCCGCCCGGTGCGCCAGGTGCTTAACACGCTTTCGGCCCTAAAGCACTCAAAGGAAACCCAACCTGCAATTGAAGACCCCCAAAAGGATCGACTGATGGCAGCGGCTTTCAGAAATTACCGGCTTGCTGTCCTGGAAAACTGGCCGGATATTGCCAGATCCATGGTCCAGGGCGGCTTTGACAGCTCGATTCGTAAAGTGGAAGACGCGCTGTCCGGCACGCAAGGGTTCAAACACAAGCTGGCTTCCATCTGGACAGACGCTTTAGACGCCGAACTCGAACGTTTAACCGCTAAACTCAGCGGCCTGATCCTGCAAACCCTTTTTAACCTGCCCGCCATCGGTCTCCTGGGCTACTGCGGCTGGTTAACCCTGCAAACTTTTTTTACCGGCAGCTATCTTTCCGGAGATTTTTTTATGCACGCCTTCTGGGCCATCGGCCTTGTCCTGTTTTTAAGTTTCTTCCTCCTGCAGCTGTGCATCCGGGCGGCCGCCTCCGGCGAACGGATTACCGGCAAGGCGTTTGAAAAACTGAAGGGCCAGCTTGACGATTTGAATGCCTTAAATCAAAATCCGCTAAAATCCCAGCTCGAAACCGTGCTGGGCCTGGCAGCTCTGGCTGAAGCGAATCCTCAACATCTGGAGTAGTGGAGCGTTGGAGCACTGGAGTAATGGTAAAGAGGATGCCTTAAAATCAGATATTCACCTTTCATACAACACTCCAATACTCCACTACTCCAGCACTCCTTGTAGTTTATTTTAGGTCAAATAATTTTTCGAACCATTTTAGCGATTCGCTATCGGTGATACTCAGCCTTTTGGCCACAGCGGGAGAAAATACGGCAAACATTCCCGTTGCTTTGGCACAGCAAACATCTTCTTCGTTAAAAAGCCTGCCTTCCATTAAAGCCTCGTGTTTGCCCTTTTTATCCAAAACCGTGCCTTCAGCTTTCAATGGATTGCCAACATAAACCGGTTTGAGGAAATCAACGCTGATGGATTTTGTCATGGGTATCTGTTTTAACAAATAGATTGTGGCCCAGCTCATGATCTCGTCCATAATCGTCGTGAGGACTCCGCCATGAACCAGGTTATTCCAACCGCAGAGATGGTCGGGCACAACCAGTTTTGAATATACCGCCGTTTCATTTGTGTAAAATGTCATCCGCAGGCCGGATGTATTCAGCGGACTGCAGCCGAAACAATTGTGGTCACGGTTATCGGGCAGCTGTAGATATGAGTCGCTTTTTAAATCCATCGGTGGTGGCTAACGGTAAATCTCGTCGAATAATTTATCCGCTGTGGCTTCGTCTATTTTTTTGAGAATTTTATATTCATCCAGTGCGGCGACCTTGTCCCCCTGGTTTAAATAGGCCTGCCCGATGGCATAATGGGCGGGTGCAAAATCCGGATTAACCCGCAGGGCTTTTTTATATGCTTCCATTTCATCCTGAATATTGCCGAGTTCACCGTAAACAACACCCAGATTAAAAAGGGCCGCGGTAAATGCCGGCTGGATGTCGATTGCTTTTTTGTAGGCGCCGGCGGCCTGTTCATATCGGCCGAGTTTGGTGCAGGTCACCCCGATATTATAATAGGCTGTTTTTGCTTGCGGATTGATGCGAACCACATTTTGAAATGCTTTTCTGCCCTCGTCAAACCGCCCCGCCTCAATGTAAATGATTCCCATATTAAAATACGCGGCTTCAAATTCAGGATTTATCGAAACCACCTGTTTGAATGTTTCAAGCGCCTCATCGTAGCGACCGATTTTGTGGTAGTAATTTCCCAGATGGAAATGGGGAATCTCATTTGTCGGGTTCGTTCGAATGGCCTGCTTATAGGCCTTGATGGCGTCTGAGTGGGAATTTTTGCCGGCATAGCAATATCCAAGACCGTACCATGCCTTCGTACTGTTCGGGTCATTTTCGGTTGCCATTTTAAAATACTGCAGGGCTTTCTGATCCTGCCCGTCTATCGAAAAACTGAATCCTTTGCGGCACAGTTTTTCCGCCAATCGTGCCTTTTGATTGCTTTGATTGAAGGTCCATTCCGAGAGTGATTGGCCGGGTTTATCGGTTTTCAGGTCGAGGATGGAATTGCCCGATATGGCAAAATTAAGATTTTGACCCTGCAAGAATTGAAAAGTGGCCACGCCGACAACTTTTCCTTCCATATTGACCACCGGACTGCCGCTTGAACCGGGGGATATCGGGGCGGACATCTGGTAAAAGGTCCCCAGGCCCGGTATTTCCCTTACTGAAGAAACAATCCCGTCAGTGACAGATTGCTCCAGTCCCATCGGACTGCCCACGACAACCACGTGCTGGGCCACCGGAGGCGGCTCAGCGCTGACCTCCAACCAATGCACCTTTTCGGGCGGAATATCCACCTTAACTTTTATCAAGTCCGATCCTTGATTTTCGGCAATAATGGATTTTATTGGGTATGTATTCCCGTCTGAGGTTCTGATTTCAGCACCGAATTTTCCGACAAGCACATGATGATTGGTTATTAGATGCCCATCTTTATTTAGAAAAAACCCGGTGCCGAGGTTCGCGACATTGCGGTTCACATCATAGGCAACGACAGTGGCCACCGCCGGCTGAATGGATTTTACCAGTTCGGTTAAATCGGTCTCGGCCATCGCTGAACTGAAACACGCCATCACCAGGAGACACAAAAGAATCATATGTATTTTTAATTTCATCAGCTTTTTGCTCCTGAAAATCTAAAAACTTCCCTAAACAATGTTTTTAGGTCCTATGATAAGCATAAAACCGGAATAATAAAGCGGTATTGCATTATTTCTGAATAATTCGTCAATAGGTTGCATATTTGACAACGAGATGCTGCTTTGAGGGCCTTAAAGTTGCCGATAAGCGGGTGGATATACAATATATGGTATTTTTTCTTGACATTTATCAATATATTGTGATAGAAATATATCAGCACAATAATGATTGTTGCTGGCCATTGGTAATAATCATTTGAGGGCAGGCAGGGCAGAACCCATCGGTGGTTTTGCCCATGTGGGCCATAGTGGATAGCGACGAGGCGGTTTGAGTTGAATTCGGATATTGATCATGTTTCACTATGGCCACCATTAAATCACCCCCGGGCAGTGTGAGGGCTGCTCGGGGGTTTTTTAATTCGTCGCAGGGACTGCTGTCGATCGGACGTACGTCTGATAAGCACGATTGAGTAGATCGATTGAAAGCGCTAAGGCTTATCCGCTTTGATATGGGCGGTATTTCTGAGCTCTCTCTGGGCCTGCTCGCAGTCACAGTGACCGCCGCCGATGGCTTCAATAAAATGCATGCATCGATTGCTAACCGTTGATTTATCAGCGAATTTGCATCTTTTCTGATTATTCCAGACCGTGCCTGCACTGCAACATGACATCAAGCCTGCCACGCAGTAGTTGGCGCAGTCCAGCCGGCCTTTGTGATGGTCCTCACGGAGCAGACAACTATTTTTCTCATGCGGTATGCATTCTGCCATGTTAATTTAAAGCCGATTTTAAAGAACTCGTATTGTTAAATTTATGGACGGTATTTTTTGCTGTTGAAAACGCACACCAACTCCTTATAGCGGTTGTCATAAATATGTTCCGTTTGCCGGATTCGCTAACAAGGGAAAATGTAATGTGTAACAGCTTAAAATTATTACAAACATGACAACCGCTATCGGAACGTTATGCTGACAAACGCTCTAGACGGTAATTGTGAAGAGCCAAATGTAAAGTTGAAGTTACAAAAGTCAAGAATCAATATGGTCAACGGTTCTGCCATCGGTTCCGACCCAGGCGGTTATCGGGTGATCGGATGCGGGCGTTGCCCGGGCAGTTGGATTTAACACCTTGGAGGTTTATAGAGGCGGTATGATGATAAAGCTTTTGTGGGTGTTTGGCTTTCTGATAAAAGCGTCAATTGACAAATACGGTGCGGCGCTCTTTGCCCTCATTTCTTTTTTTGTTCAGGGATCTTCTGCGATCAGCGCCGCTTCTGCGATCATATCGCGTTCGTCTTTCGGGCATATATTCGATTTCGCAAAAGTGCCGCCTTTCAGAGCCCGAGCGGGTGCCGCCGTTATCAATGAATGCGATTAAATTATCCAAACCACTCATGGGGTATTCTCCCGAAAAAGACCAACTGCAAAAAAACAATCTGCAGTTTTTGCTTTTCTGAATGAAAAAAGGGGGCAAGATAACCGCCCGAAGCATATATCCTGAAAAATCATTTTTCAAGATTATTTTTTTTCTACCGGGTATTCTGCCTTTTTCCAGGCATACCAGCCGCCTTTAAGGGACGTATACATTCGCATAGCCTTTTTTAATGAAATGCCGTGCCGCCCGGGCACTGGTTCTCTCATTTTTTCAGGTTCAATAAAAAATCAAGGTTTTATCTTTGGGGTACTTCTCCGCCCACTGCGCCACCGAGCCGAGTTCTTCTCTGACCGCATTTGTAATTTTCGTGGAACTCCGCCACCAGGCTTTAGCCGTGCGGACATCGATGATCACCACATCCGGGTTGGCAAGCAGTTGCTTGGTGTGTTCAATGGAAATGCGGGGCACTTCAATTGAATCCGCTGAAGCCGCCGTCCGGCATAAAAGGATGCCAACCATCAGCGCGATGAACAAACCGGCTGCAGCAACAGGATTTCGGATGATCATATGGGTTCTTCTTTGTCTTTGAAATCAAATTTCGTTTTGCGAATGTTTTAGAGCGTTTGTCATAATAACGTTCCGATACAGGCAGTTTTCTGAGTCTTTTTTCTATAAAGATAATAATATAGCGGTTGTCATGTTGATTATAATTTCAGGGGTCTCCACCTTGCATTTTCGCCTGTTAGAATATCTGGCAAACGGAACATATTTATGACAACCGCTATAACCGGTCTAAAATAATAATATTATAGGGATTCATTTTGAGCGGGTCAACCGTACGATCGGTATGGTGATGAATGCGATATCATTCAGCAGCCATGGGCACTTAGACGCTTTTTGAGATGGGTTCTAGTGTTGTGCCCCACAAAAATGTTACAAAAGTCGTGTGGTATATTTTAGTTCAGTTGAGTTCTTTAAACAACGCCTGGTTCAAAGGTTCAGCGGTTAGATAACTGCAGAAATAAGTCATCAGATGTTAGAGGAAATAGGACAACAGCCAGAAATCTGACACTTAAATCCTGAAACTTCTGAACCCAGAACCCGGGAACTGACACCTAAAATAAAACCAAAAAAATAGGGGCGGCTCGTGATGAGCCACCCCCTCCCGAAGGAATTATATCAAACAGCGTGCCCGCCTGCACACTGTTGTTCTATTTATCGGTGCTTTTAGAGAAAACTTTACCTTTAAATTCATCAATTATCAGATATCAGGGTCAGGTAAAATTTCAATTCCCAATGCCTTCGATTTTGACGTACTCCTTTTTCTCTCGACAGTACCACTGATGCGGTCCGATAGATCGATATTCACCGTCAGATAAAGCAATAATCTGTTGGGCAAAAACAAGCGCCTGCTGACTGTCGGGGAAAAGATTTCTCAGGGTTCCGATGTGTTCGCCGTATTCCACCACGCAAATCATGATCGACTAAACCTTTCATTCTATGGGATTTTATGATCTATAACGCCAATATCATGTTAGCCCCCGGGGTGTTTAGACCCTTGGGACAAATGCCGCACGGGTTAAAGCTTTCTAAACGCCCATGCGCATCGATAATTTCTTATTCAACTTTCATGCCAATTCTATAGCGGCGCCGGACTTTACGGAAAAGATTGAGAGTTAAGCACTTCGCCATGATTTGGGAGTGAGAACCAAATGGAAGCGGCCGGCGTCTGTCAAAATTTTGACCGCTTAAACCGTTGAATGTTCGCTTGACATTGAATCAGGACGACGGTATCAGAAGACCATACCGGAAAGAATGAAAAAATGGATCTTACCTTAAATTGGCTGGCAGAAGTTTGGAATGCATTCAGCCTGTGGACTTCAACCCAACCGACCTTTGTGCAGGTGGCGTTCGGTATGGGCCTGTTTTATGTGGTACTGAATTTTTTGCGGCTGCTGTATCGATTTGTCCATTTTACCCTCACGGGTTTATTCGCCGGTCGTGGCCGCCCCAAGATCAAAAAAGATTTGAAGCCCCCCAACCGCGCAAAAAGACATGTGACCCTGGACGACGACGCACCACCGTTTGTCTTCAGGTAAACCGTACAATCGCTTATGCCGCAATTCCGCAATTCGAAACATTATTATGAAAACCATGCAGTTTCGCGTCCCCGAATTACCGCTTTAAGCTTTTGGCCTTCGGCAATTTCTGCCGCCTTCTGACCGCTCCGCCAGTTGTCTTAAAAGGCCATCTGCAGAATTTCCAGTAATTGACATTTTAGGGCAAAAAAAATGACGTTATTTGTCATTTTCCGACCTTTTTCTGAATTTATAAGGGTTTTAACTATTTGATATAAATAAACATTTATTAATACTGAATAATTGGCACAGATATTGTACTTATGACTTGTAAAAATTAATTAAACTTTTAAAACTTCTCAGATGCACGTGCATCTTCTTATTCGGACTCTCACAACTACACATGATGGAGTATGTTCCGGTTGGAATAACGGCGTTTAGGGAAGTTTTATTTTTTTGAAGAACGGCACGACATAAGATTCGGTTATTAGAGTCTTAGTTGTGAGTTCTTTGCATTTTATGCAAAAACTTTTTTTTATCTCGAAAGCACGAAAGGAAGAAAACACGAAAGAAAAGAAAAATTTCGTGCTTTTACAATTTCGTGTTTTCGTGATTAATCATTTTTGGTCCCGGCTTGTCCGGGTTAGGGGGTAAAATGGTTTCAGCATTGAACAGCACGCTATCCGCTCTGAGAGCTTTTGTCACGAAGCTGGGGGTCACCGCTGACAACATTGCCAATGTCAACACGGATGGCTTCAAGAAAAACCGGGCAACGTTTCAGGCAGACCAGGATGGGGGTGTTCGCGTCGAAATCAGAAGGGATGATAGCCCGGGCTTTCGATATGAGGGGGTCGAAAATGGTGAGAAGGTTGAAAAGGAGACTTCCAATGTGGATCTGACGGAAGAGATTCCGAATCTTATGGTCACCAAGCGGGCCTACCAGGCAAACTTAAAAACCCTTGAAACCCAGGATGAAATGCTGGGTTCGCTGCTGGATATTGTCGGTTAAAAAAGCAACTTTTTGTTATCTACTTCTTTATTCGCCCTTTCAGATGTTGCGACATCACGAGCCACCAATTTGTTCAATTCCTGAATGTGATGGGTGTCCTCATTTCTAAAAGTCTTGCTAGGGAACTGAGACCCCTGGTAGATAATAGATAACCCGGAATTTTTCTTGCGGGTCCAAGCCTCGTGCGTAGTTCGCAAACCGATAGATGAACCGACGATAAGGAGTGTGATGCATGTCTTCCAAGAAATCCAAAAAAAAGTTTTTCATCTCGGCCCTCGATGATGTCCAATCGGCCCGTCTGCACATTGATTCTCCCCCCACGCGCTCGTCCTCTTACAAGCTGGCATATCAGGACAAAGAATTTATTTTGCGGGATGAGTTGCGCCCAGTAAGATTGCAGCTTGAGTTGCTGAAGCCCGAGCTGATTCTGCAGGAAAACCATATTGAATCGACAGTGGTTATTTATGGAAGCTCGCGAATTCCGAAGCCGGAAACAGCCAAATCCCAGCTTGTTTCCGCCGAAGCCGAATATCGCAAAAACAAAAACGATGATGCCCTTAAACAAAAGGTCAATATTGCCCGGCGGGCCCTGGCCAACAGTAAATATTATGAAGAAGCCCGCAAACTCGGTGGCCTCATTTCCAGCAACACCGGTAAAGATATGCTGGTTGTGGTTACCGGCGGGGGCCCCGGTATTATGGAAGCTGCCAACCGGGGCGCCCATGAAGCCGGAATCCCCAGCATCGGTATGAACATTGTGCTGCCCTTTGAACAGGCCCCCAATCCGTATATTACCCCGGAGTTAACTTTTCAATTTCATTATTTTGCGATACGTAAAATGCATCTTCTGATGCGTGCCAAAGCCCTGGTGGCTTTTCCGGGGGGATACGGCACCCTGGATGAGCTTTTTGAGACGCTGACGCTGGTTCAGACCCAAAAGGTCAATGCGATACCGATTCTGCTGTTCGGCAGGGGATTCTGGGAGCGGGTGATTAACTTTAATGCCCTGGTAGAGGAGGGAACGATTTCGCCCAAAGATCTGGACCTTTTTCAATTTGTTGAAACCGCCGAAGACGCCTGGGAAATCATTTCTCAGGTTGATGCCTCATAAGATCTTTCAACCCTGATTGTCGCCCGTTGGCAGGGATATCCTCCTGGGGGGTCGCGTGAACCAGATGAAAATCGCAGCGACCACGTAACAAGATCCCAAATAACGAAAGACAATATTAAAGTTGCCGTCGGTTGCATCCAACACCAGCCCGCTCAGCCATGGCCCTAATGGCCCGGCAACAAATCCATAGGCAGTAAATACCAGGCCCAGGATCGCACCGAAATGAGCCAGTCCGAAACAATCACTGGCCAGGGGCGCTGATACGGCGAACAGAGTGCCTAAGGCATACCCGACAAAGGCTGCCAGTAGGCACCAGATGGCAAGCCCATGCAAATGAGGCATTAGAAAATAAGCACCTGCGGCGACCAGAAACGACAGGCTCATCGTAACATTGCGTCCGATGATATCAGACAGATAACCGCTTGCCAGTCGACTGAGTCCATTGGTGATGTTAAAGGCCGTCAGGATCAGTACCGCCTGGCTTATATCCAATCCCCTGGCAAGGCCGAAAGACGTCGACAGCGGGATCATGGCAATTCCGGCAGCGCCACCGATCGCCCAGGTAATCCATAAAAACCAGAAAGTTGCAGTTCGCAGACTCTGGGCCACTGTCAAATCGCGGCCGGATGATACAGTCTTTTGCGGTTCGGTTGACGCACTGGACGTTTTTGGCTCCGGAAACCGGACAAACGGTACCGCGGCCAGGCTGCAAACCAGTGCAATCAAGCCCAGTCCGAGCATAATTTCATCATAACTTAGATAATTTAACAGGCGGACGTAGATCGGAGAGATAAAAGCGGCCGAAAACGCAAAGACAAGATTAACCAGTCCTGAGGTCAATCCTTTTTTGTGAGGATACCAGCGCTGGGCCACCGTAAGTGCGGGCATGTAGATAAACGCCGAAGACACGCCGATCAGAAATGCCCAGGCATAGACATGCTTGATGCTTGAAGCATAACCGAGCAACATGGTGCAACCACCGCAAAGTATCGCACCGATGGCAGCCAGCCATGCCGGGCCGATTTTTTCCTGCCAGCGACCGGTAAAAAACATAAACAGGCCGACGGCCGCGAGCACAAAAAAAAGCGTTTGACCGATAGCACCCTTGCCGACCTGAAACGTCTGCTGCCAATACGGCCCCAACACACCGGGAAAACTGAATATAAACGCCCCGGGCCAGAATATGGTCGCGCAGCTGGCGATTAGCGCCCGGCGCCCCTTAACCCGCTGATCCAATTCCATCAAAAAGTCCTTCAATATAAAGATTCAACTAACCGGTCAACTGGCTACGCGCTGCGCATACAGTGAATCCAGCCCTCGTTTTCCATTTTGGTCAGCTCGCCGCTGCCGGTATAAATTGTGGTTTCCGCCGGGATTGTGGAACCGAGGCGCTTCAAACTGAAATGCATCAGGGACATGCTGCTGGGCCCCCAAATCCGGCCGTAGCTTTTTTTTAAAAGCGTGCTGCCGCTAAAAAGGGCGTTGGCCGCCTTGACCCAAAAACACACAGAACCTTTTGTGTGTCCGGCGGTGAGCAGAATTTTTATTTCAATGTTTCCCAGTTTCAGGATGTCATTATCATGCAGAATCTGATCCGGCTCCGTGGCGACATCCGTTTCTTTGAGATGCTGGTATTCATATTCATGCAGACAGAACGTTGCGCCGAATTTTTCTTTCAGCAGGGGCAGCGTCTGCACATGAGATTGATGGGCATGGCAGACCAGCACATATTTCAGGGTGAGGTCCATTTCATCGAGCAGCTTGCCCACGTCATCGACCGCATCGGATACATCAATGACGGCGGCCTCATGGCCGCTGATCAGCAGGTACTGGTTTTTTCCCTGATCCGATACAAAGCGTTTCACTTCTAAATGGCCTTCGTTTTTTGCCATCAGGAGAATCTCCTCTCTAACGGAAACCGGTCCAATGGATAAATCTTGGAAATGGGGCGCTGGATGGTTCAGACTTTATTGAAGAAGTCCTGCAGTTCCTTGATAATCGCGATCTTGTCATTCAGGGAAACATCCGCCTCAAAGATGAATTCAAGTAAAAATATCATCTTATAATCAACGGCGGTAGTTTCATATTTTTGAAAAGAGGTGACCACAACATCTTTAAATCTTCCCGTTTTTTGTTTCTCAAACAAGCCGCTACGACTTAGAATGAGTTCAATCGCCTCTTTGGCGTCATTGAGGTTTTCCAATACCATCTCGATGCCGTCTAATTTTTTTACCGCTTTGATGATTTTTTCGCTTTCCACTTTTATTTTCATTTAATCAGCCCATTCTCATTATTAATCTTTATTTTGGAATCCATTGCGTACATTCTCAAACCTAGGTGGTCCCATCATCCTAAAGTTTTTAAAAATTTTCAAGTCACTTGACAAAAAGAATGATTTTTTGGGTTGATCGAAATCATGGTCGACAATCTGAGGGCGGCCGATGCGTTCCACGATTTGATCGGAAGTTTGTAATGATTACTGTATAATTGACGACTGATCAAGTATTTAGTCACCCGTCAATGTCGGTACCGCCTAAAACTTCCCGTATCCGCCGAAACGAAGGAGTTAAAAATGACTTATGAAAATTTTTTAATAAACGCCTATTTTGGCTCGCTTGATACCGATCGGTTTAACAACTTCCGGGAATTTGAGGCCGATGAGACCACCCAGGGTATCATTCAAAAATACCTTGAAGTGAATTCGGAATATCCGGCGTCTTACCTTGAAGAAAAAGGGACGCTGCCGGCTGATTTGATGAAAAAACTCGGGCGCAATGACTTTTTCGGCCTTACCATTCCCCGGGAATACGGCGGGGTCGGGCTGAACCTGAGGCAATATCTGCATATCGTTGAAGCGTTGGTCAGCCAAAATATGTCCCTGGGGATTCTTGCGCTGGCACATCTTTCAATCGGTATAAAGGGGATTGTGCTGTTTGGCAATCAGGAACAGAAACGCAAATATCTGGTACCGGCGGCCTCCGGTGAGATGATATTTTCGTACGCTCTGACTGAACCTCAGACCGGGTCAGATGCCCAGAATATCCGAACCGTTGCCGCAGTTTCAGAAGACGGCAATCATTTCATCTTAAATGGGAGCAAGACTTACATTACCAATGCCAATTATGCTGGAGGCTTAACCGTATTTGCGCAGCTGGACCCGGACAAACCCGGGTTCATGGGGGCTTTTATTGTGGAAACGGCCTGGGATGGTGTGAAAATCGGCAAGGATATGCCTAAGATGGGCTTGAAGGCCAGCTCCACAGCCTCCATTCAGTTTCAAGACGTAAAAGTTCCCAAGCAGAATCTGTTAGGCCGACCCGGTGACGGGTTTAAGATTGCCAAGCTCATTTTAAATTACGGACGGCTGGCGCTGGGAGCCGCCTCTGTCGGAATGATGAAACAGTCGTTGTTGGATATGGCCGATCGGGCCGCCAGCCGGATTCAGTTCGGGGTTCCGATCAATCAATTTGAGCTCATCCAGGAAAAAATGGTTAAGGCGAAGGTACACGAGTATGTAGCGTCTGCGATGACAGATTTTACCGCCGGGATGCTCGAAAGCAATCCCGCCGCTAGCGTGGCAATTGAAAGCTCGCATTGCAAGCTGTTTGGCACCACCCGAGCCTGGGACACCATTTACGACGCTCTGCAGGTCGCCGGAGGGTCAGGTTATCTAACGACCCAGCCTTATGAAAAACGCATGCGGGACTTTCGGGTCGCCACCATTTTTGAAGGCACAACCGAAATTCATTCAGTCTATCCGGCTCTGCTCGTATTGCGGACTTTAAGCAAACGCTTACAGGATGACGCATCCGGGAGACTGTCTCAGATCATTGCGCTGGTCAAAGAGATGTTTCGCCGCACCCGGTGGCCATTCGCATTTGATGAAAAAATAATGAACCGTGCCGCGCGTTTTGCAAAATCGAGTGCCCGCCGGATCCGCCTGATGATCCTGGTCGGATTTTTGATCTACGGCCGGGCGATTACCCACAAGCAATTTTTCCTGCGACGGATTACTACCTTAAGTATTTATATTTACGGGATCATCGCTGTGTTGGCCAAACTTGAAGCTGCCCGGAAATCCGGGCGTTCCATCAATGCCGACCTTAACGTTTTAGCGTATTTCCTCGAAGAAGCTCGCCAGATTCGTAAGCTGAACCAGCGCGTGTTTGCCACCCGCCAGGAACGGCTTCATCGCAAAATCACCTCGACCATTGTCAGTGGTATAAGGGGGTCGGGTGTATCATAGGAGGCCAACTATTATCGTGTTCCAGAAATAAGCCACAAATTTTTCGGGGATGCGAATAGTCGTTGTTTAAATGCCGTTAGGTAACGAGGACGAGGACGACGACGAGTACGAAGCGGCGGAGGAACGTTGCACAACACTCGTACTCGTCCTCGTGCTCCTCCTCGTCCTCGATAATGGTATTTTTGAGATAGCTTCTAATGTGCTGCCCTAAAAATAGCTTACAAAATAAGTGCCGGTCGATTATAAATCTGGTAGAAATTATTTTGTTAACCGACTCAACAGGCCAACATAAAATCCTGAAAAGATGTCGACCGGGTTGACGATTGATGCGTCTATGTGTACAAACTGGTTTGGTCTGCACCTGTTTTGATTTACAGGGGACAAACAATGGTTATGTTAAATGGGTAACGGAAATGATGCTACCGTACGTGAGCAGAGGCCCGCAAGGGTCTTAAAGGGAGGCATCCATGAAACGGTTGAATATAATGGTAATGATGCTGGTGGCCTTCGGGTTTGCCGGTTTTGCGGTTTCGACCGCCAACGGGGATATTTACGCCTGGACGGATGAAAACGGCGTCAAATATTTTACCAATTTTACACCCCCGAAGCAGGCAACGCTTTTCATGAAAACGCCTGAAATCCCTTACGATGAAGAAGCCGATAACCAGCGCCGCGAGATGGACCGGCTTGAGGTTGCCAGACAGGAGCTGGCCGAAAGGGAAGCCTTTTTGCTGGAACAGCAACAGGCGGCCGAGCGGCGGATTGCAGCAGCCAATGCCAGGGCTGATGCGGCGCTTAGGGAAGCGGACCGGATCCTGCAGGATACTTACGCCGCATCCGAAGACGTCAATTACGATCGTTCCAGCAGTTACGGATACGGTTATAATTATCCCTATTACGATTATCCCTATTACGGGTACGGGTCCAGCTACCTCTACAAAGGCTATAAACGTTACGATCTGGGTCTATATCGCAAAAAACACCATTACAGGCCTAAAAAACATCATTACAATTACAAGCGGGATCATTCCAAATACAGGCGCGGGATCAAACCGCACGCCAAACGGTCTCACTATAGCAGTCACCGGGGAACACCCGGTGTTCGTCGTCACTCCACCGCAATTCACGGTCGGGCACAAACTCACCGGTCGCGGGCGGCCACGTTTCGCGGGAGGCATGGGCGCTGGTAAATACAAATATTAAATTCCAAATCACAAAATCCAAATATCAAACAAATCTCAATGACCAAAATTCAAAATCTCAAATGTTTGGTCCATTGATAAATTGAAATTTGGGATTTATTTGATATTTGGTGCTTGGAACTTGGAATTTGAGGAGATTTATCTGGGCTGCAAAAAGTCCTGGATATTAATGATTTTTTCGTCAGATTTGATGACACCCTTCATTGCGGCGGCTGATCCTCGCAGCTTGGCTTTCCGCAATTCATTGACCACCGCTTGAAGTTCCGCATTATTTTCAATCAAGTTTTCAATCTGGATATTCAGTTTTTCCCAGCTGGTTTCCAGCTCTGCGATGTTCAGCTCAAAGCCTCCGATAGCCGCAAGCATTTTCCCCATATAGGCTAAAATTCCAAAGTGAGTCGTACCTTGAAGATAGTAGGGACAATGGCACCATAAGCTTATGCTGGCGATGTCTCTTTTCAGGGCCTCTGAATGGATGGAGGAGTGTATGGCACTGGGTCCCTGATAGGAAATTGGATTCACGTTTTTTTGCTTCAACATTGAAGACAGGTCAGCATTGGACGCGATCGCTGATATGATTCGGTCCGTGTGCAGGACATGGTCGTACATACTGCCCAATGTGATAATGGTTTCAATATGGAGCCGGCTGCAAAGATTGAATAATTCTTCAACAAAACCGACCCATCTGAGGTTGGGCTCATCGGTTTTCAGAATCACCAGGTCGCGCCCGTCAGATCCGGTCTGGGCGGCATAGAAAGTGCCTCCCGGTGGTGAAAGATTTTTAAACACTCCATCCTCTATATGCACCACCGGCCGCTTTTCATCATACCGGAAAAATACATCGGGATCGAGTTCGGCGAATCGTTGCGCTTTAAAGGTGCGAATGAGATAGGCGGCCATACCGCTTGATATTTGCAGCGCATTGCCCCAGCCGTCGAAACCGGCGATCAGCAACGGATTTTTTAAATCGGGCAATTCGTGGATTTTAATTCCGTTTTCATTCATAATTC
>PVMK01134872.1_pt1 | contig 31987 bp, 25 predicted proteins | sample 1853481 | NCBI WGS metagenome assembly PVMK01 (sample SAMN08533507, study PRJNA380276) | Marine sediment metagenome, whole genome shotgun sequencing project.
TCCTCTGCGTACCAGTCAATCAGTTTGAGCACCGCCGCCCAGCAAGACGTAATCAGCACAAATATCATTGGCAATAGCGTGTAGCGCGCCGGTCTTCCCATTTTTATCAGCATTACCGAAATGACGAGCAACGTCAGGCCGGCGAGAATCTGATTGGTCGAACCGAACAATGGCCAGATAATCAGGCCGCCACTTCCGGATGCCCCACCGGCGCCGAATGCCAGCCACAGGCAGCAACCGACTGCAACGAGGGTCGCGAGAACGCCTTTTTTCAGTAGCGGGATATTATAAATTTCTCCCCATTCCTGGATGATGTAGCGCTGCAACCGCACGCCAGAATCCATCGTCGTTCCTGCGAACAGGACAACCATTGTCGCCAGCAACGTCTGCGAGATATTGAACGGCAGACCCCAGCCGTTAGTAATCAGCTGGGCACCGCCCTGGATAAACGTTCCAGCACCGGCTGACCCGTACTGATCATAGATTTCGTGCCAAATCTCCGGCGTGGCAGCGAGCGCTACGCCACTAACGGCGACGATTGTTATCAATGCCAGTGAGCCTTCGCCGACCGCACCAAGGTAACCAATGAAACGTGCGTCGGTTTCCTTATCGAGTTGTTTTGAGGTTGTGCCCGAAGCCACAATGCCGTGGAAACCTGAAACCGCACCACATGCAATCGTCACAAACAGCAAAGGAAATATCGACGGTGCGTCCTCAGCGACATAGTTATTAAACGCAGGTGCAGAAATATCCGGAAGCGACAGAAGCACGGCGCCGTAGAGAAGAAACAAACCAACGAATAATTGCAGGCCGTTGATGAAATCACGCGGCTGTAACAGAACCCAGACCGGCAGCATCGACGCGATTGCGGCATAGGCAAACAGGATGATGATCCAGTTCGCGTTTGCCGAAAGACCAAACATCTCCGGCAACTCCAGCGGCAACACACTGCCAACATACACAGACAAATAGAGTGCGATGACACCACCAATTGACAGCGCCATAAGGTTGAAATTGCGATGCACGAGCTGGCCGATTATTAGCGCAACGACTATCGCCGACCAGGCGGGGAATACAGCGCCGGACGTGGTAACGAATGCTCCAGCGATAACAACACCGAAAACGGCATTGACCATCAGCAGGACCAGGAACATGACAATCATGAAAAGTGCGCGCGTTCGTTTGCCGATGACCTCTTCCGACAATGCACCGATGGATTTGCCCTTATGCCGGGCACTGGCCCAGATGGCGCCAAAGTCATGCACGCCCGCGAAGAAAATCGTACCCACGGTAACCCAGAGAACCGCCGGCACCCAGCCCCAGTAAACGGCAATGGCCGGCCCAACGATCGGTGCAGCACCGGCGACGGAAGTAAAGTGGTGGCCCCACAGAATAAATTTATTGGTCGGGTGAAAGTCGACACCATCGTTCAATTCGTGCGCTGGCGTGACAAAATTCTCGTCGAGCTGATAGATCTTGGTCGCAATAAATTTGGAGTAAACGAACCAGCCGAATGTCATACCGGCGATTCCAAGAAGCACTATCATTAAGGACTGCATTTAATTTTCCCCCGAAAAATATTCAGCATCGCCCGTGCCGATAGATCGATCATCACGTAATTTGGTCCAGCGTTTCTATCGTACGGCGGGCTCCTGCAATTACCCCGTAGGAGCCCGCCGTACGATAGAAACGCTGCCCAAAATTCCAAGAATATCTTTCTATCGGCACGGGCGATACCGGCAAACTTGAGCTTATCGCGTACCAGCCGAATTTCAAAATAGTCAGGAAGGCGAATTTCGATCCAGTTGCAAAAAACGTTTGTATACGGCAAACAACAGCCACACAGCGCTGCCGATAATCAGAAATAACATCAGCCACCGCATCAGCAATGCCAGAAACGCGTAGTTCATCACCGGCCAATGATACTGGTATGCAGCGAGATCGCCCGCACGAGCGCTCATCCAGTGCCAGCCACTGTGCGCCAGAATTGCCGAAAGAATGATGGTCCCCATACGCTCTATATGCGGCTTTCGAAACAGGAAGTTCAGGACCGGCACAGCCGCCACAATAATAAGCAGCTGGCCGATTTCAACACCAAGGTTAAAAGCGAGTAGCGAAGTCAGTACGTGTGTACCTGCAAATTGCAATGTTTCGGTCAATGCGAACGAAAAACCGAAGCCGTGCACCAGGCCGAAACCGAAAGCGATAAGCCAACGTCTTTGCCATTTTGCGCCAACGATATTTTCAATTGCCATGTAGACAATCGACGCAGCGATAAGCATCTCGATCAATGGCGGGAACCACAGCACATTAGGCACCAGCCCGAATGTTGCGGCAATCAGCGTGATTGAATGCGCCACTGTAAAAGACGTGATGATCGCTACCAACGGCCGCAACCTTCGAAAAGGAATTAACAGGCAGATAACGAACAGCAAATGGTCTGCACCATCCAGAATGTGCGTGATGCCGCTTTTCACAAATCGAAAAAACGCGTGATGCCAGCGCGGGTCGAGTGACACCAATCCCGGATCGCCTGAGAACTGAAACAGGCGCTCCACACCATCAGTTGGCATAAATCGCATTACCGTCGTCGTTCGCAGGCCAAGTCGGGCGAATCCCGCATCAATCGAAAACTCCGACTCCGCCGATTCGATCGGGTAACGAATCAACACATCCAGCATGGCCTGATCCCGGTGCAGATTTGTGTTATCCGGAAGGCGTGGTCTGATAATACTTTGATACGCATCTGCATAATTGTCGGCCGGTTTATCCGACGGCAATGACAGCCTTACCGCCTCAATATTCCAGTCCTCAAGATGGCGACCGTTTTCGTACAGCGCGACCTCTCTCGCGATCCAGATAATGGCCGCGTCACGTATGGTATTGTCGGCTTGTGAAATGACCAGGTAGCCAGGGCCACTCTCGGGAAAGTTAACGTCACGCATCGCTTCCAACGGCACGCGCACAATGAAATTCAGTTGCTTGCCATCCGGTTTGAGAATTGTGTGAATGACAATATCTGTCGGAATTTCGTGCGCTTGTGCCTGGTTGGGGAACGCACAAGTCAGCGATATAACGGCGCACATCATCATGACAATGGAAACTAATTTATGTGCGTTTGTGATAATGGTTCTCGTTAATCGTTTTATTATTTTTCTTGAGAGTTGCACTTCGCGACGACCGTTGCACGATGCGTATCCCAGTGTTTTATGCATGGGATGACGTTCGCAATCCATAGTATACTGCCGCGCACTTGAGAACATCTTCAAGTCACAATCCGGGGGAGTAGCAGAAGATGACAAAGCGAAATTTAATTGCAGCCGCTGCGGTGGTCGTAGCGATAGTTGCACTGGGATTTGGGCAAAACGCACTCGAAAATGCGGCCCAGGCGCAAGCAAAAGAAGCGCCGATGTTTGAGGTCGATCCGTTCTGGCCCAAGCCGTTGCCGAATCACTGGATTCTTGGCGCAACGATCGGCATTGGCGTCGATTCCCGGGATCACATTTATATCATTCACCGTCGCGATACTTTTAACGAACGCACGGAAATTGGCGCTGCGACGGACCCGATCAAGGCGGATTGCTGCATACCTGCACCAAATGTTCTCGAATTCGATCCAGAAGGAAATCTCGTCAATCACTGGGGCGGTCCGGGTGAAGGTTACACATGGCCCGCGTCTAATCATGGCATCACGATTGATCACAAAGACAATGTCTGGATCGGTGGCAATGGGCGCAGCGATTCGCATATTCTGAAATTTTCGCGCGATGGCAAATTCCTCGCCGAGTACGGAACGCCCGGCTCAGACACTGACAGCCTGAGTACTGTCAATTTTGGCAGCGTTGCCGAGGTGTCTATCGATGCCGACGCGAACGAGGTCTACGTTGCTGACGGCTATCGCAACAAGCGGGTGGCTGTACTCGATGCAGATACCGGCGAAATGAAGCGTTTCTGGGGCGCTTATGGAAACGAACCGGACGACACCGATCTGGGTCCTTTTCAGCCCGGGCAGGAGCCTGCGCAACAATTTCGTAATCCCGTACATTGTGCGCAACCATCAAATGACGGCCTGATTTATGTTTGTGACCGGGTCAATAACCGGCTGCAGGTATTCAAGCCTGATGGTACGTTCGTCAAGGAAATTTTCGTTAAGCCGAACAGTCTTGGCGATGGCTCTGTCTGGGATATTTCCTTCTCGCCCGATCCTGAGCAAACGTTTATTTACATGGCCGATGGCACGAACCGCAAGATCTACATCATTGATCGTCAATCGCTGGAAATTCTTACCAATTTTGGTGACGGCGGTCGTAATCCGGGGCAGTTCTTTGCGGTGCATGGGCTCGTAACGGATTCGAAGGGCAACATCTATACGACAGAGACTTATGAAGGCAAGCGGGTACAAAAATTTAAATACATGGGTATGGGTCCGGTGACAGTTATGGACCAGGGAACGCCCTGGCCTGCGGACAAGAAATAGTCGTTCTTTTCGCTGCTGAACCGGCCGACGATTCGAATTGTCTGGGTGGCCGGTGTCCGGGCTGGCGATCCTTTAGGATTCGGCGCCGGTTAGCAGCCTGAATTTTCGTGGGTCATATGGCCCGCCGCTTTGCGGCGGCGATATTTTGTTGGCGGGGGTTTTGCGGGAATTTGCCGTGGAATCGAAGAAGGCGCTAGCGCGCCATTCGCGGCTAAAGCCGCTCCTACGGTCTGTCGCAATCTGTAGGAGCGGCTTTAGCCGCGAACAGCCTGGGATACACCACTAGTTTCCCAGGCAACGAATCAATTTTCGGCCGCGTCCGAATTTCTGCTGCAATCTACTGATTTATTGACGTATGTTGTCGCATTTGCCAATCACAACACGGCCTGGTTTTCCCCAGTTTCGGCAGGTGATACGCACTCCTGCACTCCTTGTTGATCTATCTCATAGCCGGCCTTATCATCGTTTAGCTGGCTGACTACAAACGGGGGACGAAAGCCAGGTGATTCAGGGAGCATGCGCTTTCAAGAATTGCCGCTGACATTCGTCGACCCATCTTATTAACGCAGAAACTCAGGCAGGAATTACGCAAGTGAACCCACAACTTTCACGCCGACGCTTCATTAAGGCAGTCATTGCTTCAAGCGTCGCCTCCGCGTCTTACGCAGGCCTCCAATCAGCAAATGCCCAGGATAGTTCCGGCGGCGTGGTTGAACGTCTGATTTCTCTGAACATCAATGGCCGTACACGACGTGTCGATGTACTGCCACAGGAAACGCTGGCACATACCTTGCGCTACAAGCTGGGCCTTACCGGCACCAAGATTGGATGCAATCGCGGAGAATGTGGCGCCTGCACCGTATTAGTAGATGGTGTAACGCAGAATTCCTGCTTCACGCTCACTCACAGCGTTCGCTCACGAGAGGTACAGACCATTGAGGGGCTGCAAAGCGCCGACGGAACACTACATCCCGTACAGCAAGCATTCATTGATGAACTCAGCCCGCAATGCGGTTTTTGCACCCCGGGCCAGGTGATGTCTGCGGTGGCGCTTCTCGATGAAAACCCGAAACCGACCCGCGAAGAAGCAAGACAGGCGATGTCGGGCAACCTTTGCCGTTGCGGTGCTTACGATCATTATCTGAATGGCGTCATGCGCGCTTCGGGGCAAAACTCATGAGCGACTACAAGCACATTGGTAAGGATTTCGTACCACCCGATATTACTGGCAAGGTGACCGGGAAGGCCAAGTTTGCGGAAGATTTTCGCGTCGATGGCATGGTGTTCGCGCGCATGTATACGAGCCCGGTTGCGCATGGGCGGGTAACCAATATTGACACCTCGGCAGCCGAGGCGATGGACGGGGTCGTTGGCATATTGACCGCCGATGATGTGCCCGCGAGTGAAGCGCCGAGTGCCGCAATTCTAACCAATACGCCGGCCTACATTGGCGATCCGATTCTTGCGGTCGCCGCCGAAGACGAAAAAACAGCGGAAGATGCGCTGGCTGCAATCAAAATCGACATAGAGCCACTGCCGTTTGTTACCGACCCCCTTGACAGTCTCGTCACTGGCGGTCCGGACGCAAGAGAGGAGGGCAACGTTTATTCACGCTCGCGCGAAGGCTCCGGTTTCAAAACCATCAAATGGACCAGTGAACAAATTAACGAATTCAGAGCTGGCAAGGAGCCAACTGGCGAGTTCGTTAACGAATGGGCATATGGCGACCTTGAAAAGGGATTTGCCGATGCGAAGGTAGTCATCGAACAACCGTTTGTAACCACCGGTTATGCACACATGAGCATGGAGCCCCGTACGGCGATGGCGTACTGGGAGAATGGTACTTGTTATGTACATGGTTCCTCGCAGAGCCAGAGTTACTTTTTGCCAGGCCTCGCCAGCATGCTGGGTGTCGAACTGAAGAACGTCGTGCTCATCAGTGAGAATACTGGTGGTGGCTTCGGCTCGAAGATCGGCGCGTATCCGATTGTGGGTCTTCCCGGCTACTTCTCGAAGAAAATTGGTCGACCGGTGCAGTTGCGCGTAACGCGTGAGCAGGAGTACTACATGGGTTCAGCCCGCGTTGGCTTCCAGGGCTGGATGAAAATGGGTTTTGCGGCCGACGGTCGGGCCACTGCAGCGGATGTATTCATTGTTGAAGACATCGGCGCTAATGCAACTGGCGGTGACGCATCTTCGGCCGGCGGTGCTGTCTCGCTGGTTTACGATCCCGAATCGATGCGCTTTCGCGGTCTGCCTGTACTGACCAATACCACGCCACGCGGTGCACAACGCGGGCCCGGGCAAAACCAGATCGCGGCAGCGATGGCACCGATCATGGACAAGGCCGCACGGGAACTGGGGATCGACAGACTGGAGATTCGCAGAGTCAATGCGGTCAGCAACGACACCACGGTTTACAAGGATCAGGAACCGGTCACCAGTGCGTACATGAATGAAGCGTTAAATAAAGGCGCTGAAATGTTTGACTGGGATAACCGCAAAAATCAGGCTAAGAAGAACGGCAGCAAGGTGCGCGGTCTTGGCATTGGCCAGGGTTACCACTCAGCTGGCACCAATGGATTTGACGGCTTGGTACGCATCACACCAAACGGCAAAATTCACCTGCATTCTGGTGTTGGCAACCTGGGAACGTATTCATTCGCATCGACCTCACGGGCCGCGGCCGAAGTGCTGAAGTGCGAGTGGGAAGACTGTGTCATCCATAACGGCAACACAGAAGCGAACCTGCCATGGAATTCCTATCAAGCGGGCAGCGTTTCGACATTTACGCAAACTCGGACCAACTACGTCGCCGCGATGGATGCGCTGGGTAAAATGAAACAGATCGCCGCAGAAACCATGGGCGGCGAAGCCGATGACTATGACATCGATGGCAAACGCATATTCAATATAGAGACGCCGGAACAAGGAATGTCATACGGCGCCATTGCCGCACGTGCGATTCAGCTAGGGGGTGCATACAGCGGCCAGACCTGGCCTGAAGACATCCATGAAATAACGCAGCGCTCCGTGCAGAACCTTGCGGGCAGCGGCCTTATCGGCGTCGCAAAAGACAACCTGCCCAGAGAAGGCGTGATCCCGGGACTTGCCTGTGCATTTGTGGAAATCGAACTCGATCTTGAAACCGGCAAATACGAAATCCTGGATTACGTCGGCATTGCTGAATGCGGCACCGTTGTGCATCCGCAAGGCCTGGCACAACAAATGAAAGGTGGTGCTGTATGGGGCATGGGCATGGCTAGTCTCGAGCGCCATGTGTACGATCCGCAGAATGGGTTACCGGCTAACATCAGTTATCACCAGTGTGGCATACCGAGTTACCTCGATGTTCCATCTGTTACCCGAACGGATGCGGTCGACATACCGGACCCGCAAAACCCCTTTGGTGCAAGAGGAATCGGCGAACCCGCGATGGGTTGCTCGGTGGCCGCGCTGACATCAGCTATCTCCGATGCACTCGACGGACACATGTTTGGCAGGACGCCGGTAAGCGCTGATATGATCATTAACCATGTGGCGGGACGCGAGCAATCGTTCCTGCCACTGCAAACCAATAACTTCTGAGGTAACGATGGCTTCTTTCGACGTTATGCCAGATGTGCAGCTCTACCAGCCAGCTGAGCTGGAAGATGCACTAAACCTCGCCGATCAATACGGCGACAAAGGCTGGATCCTGGCCGGCGGACAGGACACTTACGGTTGGCTGAAAGATCGCGCCAAACATCCACAGGCCATGATCGACCTGACCGGAATCGACGTGCTTCGCGGCGTCCGCGAGACGTCTGACGGTATTGAAATAGGCGCGACAACGACGCTGCGCGAAGTCATTCGTGATGAGCAGATCAAGCGTGATTACAGCTTGCTCGTTTCAGCTGCCGATGTGGTCGCAAGCCCGCAAATACGTAACGTTGGCACGTTGGGCGGCAACCTTACCCAGGATACGCGCTGCTGGTATTACCGCCGTGGTCTCGACTGTTACCGTGCCGGCGGCAACACTTGTTACGCCAACAGTACTGAAAGCATGAACCGCGAACATTGCGTGTTCGGCGCCAGTCGTTGTGTGGCTGTAACTCCTTCGGATACTGCAATCGCATTGACCGCACTTGACGCGAAGATGGTGATACAGAGCCTGAATGGTGAGCGCGTTGTAACCGCAGACAAGTTTTTTGTCGGGCCCGACACCCATATTACAAGTATGACCTCACTTGGCCGCAGAGAAATTCTGACTGCTATACGCATTCCGTCAAAATGGGCCGGCAAGAAATTCTATTTCGAAAAAGTGGCTGACCGGAATGTCTGGGATTTCGCCCTGGTCAGTATCGCCGCCGCGATATCTCTCGACGGAGATGCAATCGCCGACAGTCGCTTTGTACTGGGCGGCGTCGCCTGCACGCCGTACCGCCTGCGCAACGTTGAACGTGCCGCTCGCGGCAAATCGCTTTCTGAAGAAAGCGCCACAGCGTTGGCATCGCTCGCGAGCGAGGGCGCACAACCGCTTAAATACAATCACTTCAAGCTGCCGTTGATGGAAAATCTCGTGCGGCGCGCCACGAGGGCCTAGAACAGTGGATATCGCCACATACAAGCATGATGTTTGGGGAACCGAGGTTATACGCGGTGTTTCCTGGGACCTGTTGTGGCTGGTCATCGTCGCCGCATTTTTCGCGATCGTCCTGCACGGCATATATGAAGCGAGACAGGAGCGTGACCAGCTGCCATCGAGCGAAGGTGAGCGTGTTCAGCGGCATCAGAAAATTGACCGCATCTTCCACTGGATCATGGCCTTTAGCATGTTTGCGTTGTTGATAACCGGCATTTTACCAATCATTGGTGTCAATTTTGCCTGGCTTTCCCTGCATTGGATGGCAGGGCTATTGCTGACGGCCATCGTGCTAGCACATATTATGCGGTCGATATTCGTCAAGGATCTGAGTTCAGTCGCGATCAGCGCCACAGATATACGCGAAGGTCTTGATGACAGCAAAAAGCCGGGCAAGTATTTGGTGGCGCAAAAGGGCATGCATGCAGCAGTAGCTGTGGTAACGCTGGTCGTAATTGTCACTGGCCTGATTATGTTCGCAATGATGAACACACCGTGGTGGGAAAGAACGAACTCCCTGTCGGAATCCACGCTTGGCTGGACATTCTTTTTACATGGTTTATCGACATTGGCGCTGGTTGGCTTGATTTCTCTGCATGTGTATTTCGCGCTACGCCCGGAGAAACTTTTCTACCTGCGGTCCATGTTCGGTGGCTGGATTTCCAAAGATGAACTTTCTGCAAATCATGATCCGGAGCGCTGGGCGCCCGACGAAACCTCCTGATTTGCCCCACACATATTTTTTCTGACGCGATTCAAATACCGTGAGTAATTCTCTGCACGAAAATATCGAAGTAATCGAGTCCGGTTACGAATTTCTGCTGGCATACGCTGCTCAGGGACGGGAATCCGATGATGGGTCGGACACGCGGGCTACGCTGAGCGGAATGTCTGATGCGACTGTCGCAATCGTTACATCACTGGGCGATGAGGACGGAGAGTTTCCGGCCGTCGTCGTGGATGATTCGAGAAAAGCCGGCGCCGCAATACGGCTTGTACTTGGCCAGGATAAAATCAGCTCCGAGCTGGTTGACAACCTGAATGCGTCAATACATTTGCGGGCGTTGCTGACTGACCTGTTTTTGCTAAGCGAGACGGGCAACAGCAACCAACGGGACTGAGTGGAACTTACTGTCCAGGGCACGTACCAACACCTGACCCTCATTTTTTCAATGACAAAACGACTTAATGGATACAAGTAACTTATCACGCCGGCGTTTTCTGGAACTGGTCGGTGCTGCTGGTGGCTCGACCGCGATCTACCAGACCAGCAGGGCCATGGGCCTGTTGCAGGACACAGGTCCGGTGGCGAAGCTCGATTTGCAAGGCGTAGGAGCTGCCGGGAAGAAAATAGCCGTACTGGGCGCTGGAATCGCCGGACTCACAGTAGCGTATGAACTGGAGCGCGCCGGGTATGAGGTGACTGTCCTGGAGGCATCGCATCGTATTGGCGGTCGAAATATGACATTGCGCCATGGCGACCTGATCGATGAGATGGGCCACAATCGCGTCTGCAATTTCGACGATGATCCTGACCTTTATTTCAATCCTGGTCCGGCACGTATCCCCGGTCACCATAAACGGATTTTGCACTATTGCAAAAAGCTGGGCATTGAGTTGCAGGTGAAAGCCAATTTCGCTCGTCATGCATACACGCATGAAAGCGGTCATTTTGGCGGCAATCCAGTCCGCAAGAGTGAATACTTTGCCGATGCGCAAGGATTCATGTCCGAGCTACTTTATAAAGCCGTCGATAAAAACACGTTTGATGAGCCTTTGTCAGTGGAAGACAGAGAACGAATGTTGTTATTCGCAAAGCGCATTGGAGATCTGCAGCCTGATGGCACCTACCACGGAACTGCGCGCGCCGGTTATGAATCTGGCGGTTTCATTAAGCCTGGCACACACAAGAAAACGATGGATTTCAGCGCCTTGTTGCAGTCCCGTCATTGGGAATCGGCCTTCGATAACATCCATAATCCCGAATGGGCCGAACCACTGATGGAAGCAGTGGGCGGTATGGATAATATCTCCAGAGGACTTGCCCGCAATGTCAAAAGCCCGATTTTGACCAACGCACAAGTGCAATCTTTACAGAATACTGAAACTGGCGTTGATGTTGTCTACAACCACAATGGAGAGCGCAAGAAGCTCAGCGCCGACTGGTGCTTCAACAGCATTCCGGTGCATTTCATGGTCGGTATTCCCAACAATTTTCCGAAGGATTACAACGAAGGCTTCGCCGCAGTGCGACCGGACAATTTCTTCAAGATCGGCCTGCAGATGAAAGAACGATTCTGGGAGCGTGAAGGCATCTACGGCGGAATCACGCACACCGATCAAAAAATCAACCAGATCTGGTATCCGTCGCACGGTATTCACAGGCAAAAAGGTGTCGTGCTCAGTGCGTACACATTCGGCCGTGAACAATCGGCTTTTTTTGAACGCATGTCACCCGAGGACAGAATTAAATATGCAGGAGCATGCGGCGACAAAATTCACGCTGGTTACTCAAGTTACATAGAAGCCGGAGTTTCCGTCCCGTGGGGCCGAATGAATCACATGATGGGTTGCGGCATAGTCTGGACGCCAGAAACAAGGGAAAAATACTACAAGCGCATGCGGGCACCGGAAGGTCGGCACTACATGATCGGAGATCAGATCAGCTACCACCCCACCTGGCAGGAAGGCGCGTTCGCATCAGCCGAATATGCTTTGCTGGATTTTGACAAACATATACGTGCCGAATCAGCCGTTACCAGGAAGGGTTAGAGCGATGCGAATTATGAAAAGTGCTGCGATATTCGCAGCAGCATTACTCCTCTTTATTTCTTCATCACTGCACGCAGAGGATGAACTGCCAATTCCAACGGATGATTACGTCTACTGTACCGTGTGTCACGGTGTGCAGCTGATGGGCAATTCAGTCATCGGAGCACCGCGTTTGAGCCAGATGGAAGACTGGTATGTCGAAAGACAACTGCAGGCATTTAAGAAAGGCTGGCGTGGCACACACGACGCGGATAAGGCCGGCATTGAGATGCAACCAATGGCAGCGGCTCTGTCGGATGAACAGATTAGGGAAGTTACTTCTTTCGTAATCAGAACACGTTCAGAGCAGCCAATGGGAACGGTGCGTGGAGGAATTTCTCGCGGCCGCCACCATTACACGACATGCGCCGCATGCCACGGAGACGAGGGCCAGGGAAACGAAGCACTCGGCGGACCGGCTCTGACCAATGTCAATGACTGGTACCTGGTCAGGCAATTGCAAAACTTCCGAAATGGGAGTCGCGGTGCTCACCCGGATGATTCTTATGGCAATCAAATGCGTGCAGCAGCGCAAATTTTGGCTGATGATGAGGCGATAAACGATGTCGTCAGCTACATAGCAACTTTTAGAAACAATTAGGGGATACTTATGAAAATAACAACATTGATCGGGCTGCTACTTTTTGCAGGCATGAACGCGAATGCAGATGTCACACGCCATCCGCTGCCTAACAACTCCACCTTTCCAATCTCCCGTGCGGTCGAGGTAACTTCTGACACAACGCTTATCTATCACAGCGGTACAGTACCAGGCGCAGAAAATCCTGACGCCGAGCGTGGTAGCCGCGAGTACTACGGAGACACCGAGACGCAGGCTCTCAGCGTGTTTTCACGAATGGAAGCGTCGTTCAAGGAACTCGGTGTTGGCTTCGGTGACGTCATCAAGATGACGGTATTTCTGGTCGGAGACCCGGCGATGGAAGGCAAGATGGATTTCGGCGGCTTTATGAAGGCCTACACCAAGTACTTTGGCACCGAGGACCAACCCAACAAACCAGCACGTTCAGCGTTTCAGATCGCTGGCCTGGCAGGCGGCCCGGGAATGCTGGTTGAGATCGAGGTTGTAATAGCAAGACCGTAACAAGAATCAAACGAGCTGTAGATAAAAAAGGCCGCAACGAATGTTGCGGCCTTTTTTCGTTAATGACCAGGATTGATTCGTAGTTCTTACTTGTAGGAGCCCGCCCAGCGGGCGAGTTCGCTGTTCTTGTTTATTGCACTACAGATCAATTCGGCACCGATCATTGGCGAAATCGCCCGCTGGGCGGGCTCCTACAATATATTAATGCACGATTTCGCCATCGCGATAACGTACTTTGCCGCCGACAATCGTCATCACAATTTCCGTTTGCATGATTTCCTCGTCCGGCACTGTTAACAGGTCTTGTGACAGGACCGTGATGTCGGCAAGCTTCCCCGGCGTCAACGACCCTTTGATGTCTTCCTCAAATGCAGCAATCGCGTTGCCCATCGTGTAGGAATAAAGTGCGCGCTCCCTGGTATATACCTCCTGCTCCTGAAACTTCGTTCCATCCGGCAGTATCCTGGTAACCGAACAATAAAAACTGGCGATCGGATCTATCTCGTCTACCGGTGGATCCGTGCCATTGGTCGGCGTCGCACCTGCTTCAGCCAGTGTATTGAAAATGTAACCACGCTCCAGGGTTCGCTCGGGACCTAACCTGTCCACAACCCACGGCCCGTCGGAGCACGCGAAGATTCCCTGCACCGCCGGAATTACACCGAGATCAATCGTTCGTTGCACATCATCCGGGTGAATGACCTGTGCATGCTCGATGCGCCAGCGCAGGTCTGTCTTGTCCGGATTACGCGCGAATTCCTTTTCATAAATATTCAACAGCTCGCGATACGCACGATCACCGATTCCCTGGATCGCAAGTTGATAATCGTATTTCATCGCCAGCCGCGCCGATTCCTCAATCTCTTCGATCGAAACGACATTCAAGCCAGAGCTGCGCGGTAAATCTGTGTAAGGTTCGAGTAACCAGCCACCGTGGGTACCGAGCGCGCCGTCCAGTACTTTTTCGCCGATCGCCCGTACGGTCAGGAAATTATTGGCATAACCGACCATGCGGTATTCGGCGAGGCGGTCCTGCATGTCTGCTGCCTCCTCTTCGAACGCCATATACAGACGTACCGGAAGGTTGCCCTCGTCTGCCATTTTCTTTAACAGATCAACTTCGGCGAACGAAGTGCCCAGGTCCTGAAATGACGTTATGCCGTGACGCAACGTTTCCTCGCCAGCAAGTTTTACCATCCGGCGTATTTCGTCCTCAGCTACACCGGCCGGACGCCTGCCCTGGTGACCTGAAAACGCCTGGCGAAATACATCCTGCGCCGACTCGCGCATCATGCCGGTCGCCCTGCCCGTGTCATCACGCACGATTTCGCCACCGTCCGGCGGCATGGTGTCATTGGCCATTTCAACAAGTGTCATCGCTTTTTGATTGACGAATACACCGTGGCCGCTGGTGTGAATTAACATCACCGGGTTATCTGATGTCACCGCACTCAGCGAATCATGTAATGGCAGTCCTTCGACCAGAACGTCTTCTTTGATCGCCCACTTATCCTGGTGCCAGCCGCGACCGATGATCCATTCACCAGGCTCTGTTTCCTGCACCGCACCGGCAACCTGCGAGACGATTTCCGCAAAACTTTTCGCGTACCGAAAATCGAGGATCATCAGGGATCCACCAAAGCTGGTGTAGTGACCGTGTCCCTCAATTAGGCCAGGAATCGCCGTTTGTCCATTTAAATCAATCACTTCAGTGGCGTCGCCGATATAAGCATCGATCTCTTCGGCGCTACCAACGGCAGTGATGCGATCACCTGTGATGGCGATGGCTGCCGCGATTGGTTTCTCAGCGTCGATCGTGACAACGTTGCCATTGGTCAGAACCAGATCTGCGACAGGATGTGACGCTGTTGGTGGGCGCGACTCTCCGCAGGCGAATAGCATCGCCGCGCTTGCAATTAATATTCCGAAACGCATTCTCTCCCCCTTTTTTCATCAGGCAGCTGCACTTCAAACGCGTGCATTTTTCTAGCGGCCCGTGTCCTTTTGAAAGTTGACCACCACACCAGCGTAGACATTTCTTGTCGGAGCCGGCTCAAAGTATCGTCCGCCGAATGCGTTGATTCGAATATTGCTGTTGTACGCCTCGTCGAACAGGTTGTTGATACCAATGTATGGCCGGATCATCCAGTTGCCGTTTTGAAAGTCATAACCGAGGCGCAAATTGGCAATGGTATAGCTGGAAACGTTTGCGGTATTGGCGTTATTCGCATACAAGTCACCGGAATAAATCGCCTCAACAGTACCGGAGAACCCGCTCTCTGTATTGTAGGACAACCCCAGGTAACCAAACTGCCGCGGCAATCCGGGCAATTGATTGCCACTAAAATCATTACCGTTATCGTCTACAAAATCCTCGAATTTGAAATCTGACCAGGTATAGGAAGCATCAATTTGCAAGCCACTATTATTCTTCCAACTTAGCGCTGTCTCGATTCCATCGCGCTTCGAGCTACCGGCATTGACGAAGAATGTGCGGCCTGGAAAAGCGGCCAGCTCGAACGGAATCAGTTCATCTTTCAGGTCAATCGTAAATACCGTGACCTCGTAGTACAAATTCCCATTCGACCTCTTGTAGCCAAGTTCGAAATTATCGGCGGTCTGCGCCACCAGCGACGTATTAAATCCTCCGCTGCCGTCCGGGTTGGCAAGCTCGGTTGTTGTCGGCGTCTCGAATGAGCTGCTGTACGAGGCGAATAACACGCCTGAGTTCATACGATAATTTACCGCGAATGATGGGCTAACCTCGTCAAAATCCAGTTTTCCGGAGTCGTCGCCATTCGCGAGAAACCGGTCAGTGACATCGTATGAAAGTTCGTCATAACGCAACCCCGCCAGAAGCGCCCACGCAGCATTAATCTCAAATCGGCCCTGAGCAAATATACCGGTACTGTCAACGCGTTCATTTTGATCAAAAACCAGCGGACCAAGCACACCGTCATTGTTGTCATATCTTTTTCGATCATCATCCTGACGATCAAGGTCGGCACCGAATGTGAGGCTCAAATTATCCGGCATGAAATCGCCGAGGCTGTACTGCACACCAAATCCATAGAAGAAACGGTCGAGGTCGACTGAGCCACCACTCGTAAACGGTAACTTGTTTGCGAAATCACGCCATACATAATGATTCCGCAACGTCAGCTTGCCGGACGCACGGTCTCGTTCATATACAACGCCAAATCGTTGCTGGGACAGAGATTCTCCACCATCAAATTGAATATTTCGGTCCCGCGCTGAAGAAGGGTCTGTGGCCGCCTGTGCCGCATTGATGCCGCCAGGGTCCTGAGCCTCTGGCTGATCCGAATGGTTCAACGCAAATGTGAGCTTGTCGTTTTCACCAAGCGGAATCGCAAGCTTGGTATTAATGATGCTGCCCTCAAATTTCGAATGATCGCGGTATCCGTCAATCTCGGTTCTTGAAACATTAAACAGGTAATCTGCAGAACCAATTTCACCGCCGACCTTAAACTGATATTGCTGATAATCAAAATCGCCGGCAGCAACGCGACCCTCGACAAATGGTGGGGAATTGCCAAGCTCGCTGGTAATCGCTATCACGCCACCAGCCGCGTTGCCGTACAGGGACGATGCCGGCCCACGCAGAACTTCAATGCTTTGCGCCGAACCAATATCGATACTATCGATGCCACCCTGCCCGTCAGGCAAGGTCTCAGGAATGCCGTCTACAATGATGCGGATGCCGCGAATACCGAAACTCGATCGCGCGCCAAAACCACGCAGTGATATTCGCAGGTCCTGGGCGAAATTGTAGCGATTCTGCATATACAGGCCCGGCACGCCCGCGAGCGCCTCATCGATGCCCAGTTGCTGCGTGCCATTCTGAATTCGCTCTTTGCCGACTATCGATATCGATCGGGCTACATCACCAACGGATGACTCCACGCGTGTTGCCGACACCACGATTTCGTCCAATACATCTGTATCTGGTTGCTGGGACCAGGCGGGCGAACATAGACAACAAAGTACTGCGAGCTCTGTTAGTTGCATTGACCGGGCGATATTTAGGCTATTCATTATGACTGAACAGTAACGCTGTTAGGTCCCCTTGACCTTAGTGCCGCGAGTTCGAGTTGGCCGGCAATGCGAAAAATTGCAGCTCACCAAGCTCTCCATCGAGCGATTGGAGTTTAGCGGGCGGCTCGTCTTTCGTTCGCTCTACCCAGCGTCTGGCTTCGGTCATGTAGTGATCATAGAGTTGCTTGCGTAACGGCAGCGTCAGGATGGCTGGTTCACCCGGCTCCGTCTGCAACGCATCATTCAACGAAAATTTGCGCAATTCTTCAGTTGCCTGCTTATGCGACCAGGTGCCACTACACAAATCAAAATCGTACATCGGCAGGAAGCTCCGCCCATGTTCAGCGATGAAACGCACCGCGTCAATAACGTAATTTGCTTCCGCATCGTCCATGACCCAATGCAAACCAACGCGACACCAGCCGGGCTTCATACCGCAATGCCCTTCCTGGACAACATTGCGGAAACGATCGGAAGTTGCCTGGTCGATGTTCAACAGTCGATGACCATACGGTCCCGCACAGGAGCAGCCGGCCCGGGACTGGATGCCGAACAGGTCGTTGAGCAACGCTGTAACAAACTTGTGGTGTAGATACTGACCGTCCTGGCCTTTGATGTTGAAAGAGATAATGCCAACGCGTTGGCTCGGATCCGGATTGCCAAGAATCTCTATGCCCTCGTCATCTCCCCAGCTTTTCAGAATTCGCTGCGTCAGTTCATGTTCCCGCTTGTTGATGACATCGACACCAACGCGATCCTTAATTTCGAAAACCAGCCCCGCCTTCAGGGTCTGCAGCACTCCAGGAGTTCCGGCTTTTTCCCGCTCTTCAATTCTGCTAATGAAATCCTCACCATCGAGTCCCACGTAATCAACTGTGCCGCCGGCGCTGACGCTTGGTGGCAGTTCGCGGTGATAGATGCGTTCGTTCAATACCAGGACACCGCTTGAACCGGGGCCACCAAGGAATTTGTGTGGCGACACAAAAATTGCGTCGATCGCCGGATCATCACCTTCATTTTCCGGCTCAGGGTTCATGTCAATTTCAACATACGGCGCGCACGCTGCGTAATCGAAACAGGCCATAGCACCGTGCGCGTGCAGGAGGGTTGCGACCTTGCGTACATCGGTAAGAATGCCGGTTACATTTGACGCTGCCGAGAATGAACCAATACGCAAACGATCTTTATACTCCGGCAGCAGTAGCAATTCTTCGAGGTGCGCCAGATCAATATGCCCACTGGCATCCAGGCGAACTTCAACCGTCGTCGCAAATGACTGGCGCCAGGAAATTTCGTTGGAGTGATGCTCGTATGGACCGACAAACACGATCGGTTGCTTTTCGGCCGCTAATTTCTCAAATTCCTCACTATTGAGCCCGGAAGCAGGATCATCCAGAAGATCATAAATATTCTGCCGAGTCGCTGGCGGGAGCGCTACGCCGATAATCTGCTGCAGCTTGTCGATAGCACCAGTCGCTCCGGTACCACAGGCAATAATTCGGCCGCTCGAACCGGCGTTTACGGATTTCTTGATGGCTGCTTCCGCTTCATGCAGCAGCTGACTCATGCTGCGACCAGTAATGTCATCCTCAGTATGCGTATTGGCATAAATTCTTTGCAGGCTTTGCAAATAGGACTCGACGAAACGCAGGCAACGGCCCGATGCGGTGTAATCGCAATACACCATGAGTCGTTCACCAAATGGCGTTTCAAAGGTGGAATCCACGCCGATAATCTGCTGCCGCAGGTACGCCGGATCGATTGGTTGGTTGCTCATGCTTGCGCCTTTACTGATAACAGGTTGACATAATGATGCTGCAGAATTCTGCAGTCGGCTATTGTGCCCTAAGGCGAGTAGCGACCGATAGTCTTGTCTGCAGGCGCCCGGAAAGGGCGCACCCTGTCATATTTAGCCGTTCAGGTCAGGCAATAAATCCTGGCTGGCGTCGCCAATTTGCGCTTGCTGCCAGCGCTTCCTGGCCTCCGTGAGGCTGCTCAGGAATGCCATGCTGTCAGAATCGTTTTGGCCCAGGACAGCTTCACGGGACTGTGAATCCCCATACTTTTGCAGAAACAGGTCGAGTCGCGCTGGTTCAGTTTTGTCGTTTATCCGGTCGAGCCAGCGCATGGTGTTTCTGAGCACTGCGCTGTGATCTCCTGATTGGGCAGAGCGCCGGATGTGCCGAAAATACGCAGCTTCGGTTTCACTCCTGGCCTTGCGCCACGCTGTCCAGGCAGACGCCGCGCGGCGACCAAAAACCAACATGGCAACAAGCAAAACAAATATCGCAATCAGTGACGACCACAACAGGTGTTTGTTTCGCTGCTGAGCCGCTTGCTGTGATGATGTCGAATCCGCTGCGGGACCACCGGTAATCTGTAGATTCAGGCCGGGCAGAACAATATGTCGCAACTCTTGCGAGTCTGTATTCCACCAGGTCAGTTCAACATCTGGCAGTGCGAAACTTCCGGCGCGTTCGAAAACATAAGTGACCGTCTCAACCCGCGAACCGCTCAGGTCACCACGGGCAAACTTGTCATCTACTGTCGGCTCTCCCGGATAAATGCCAATATTCTCGATCTTGTTGTATCGCGTGGGCGCAAACGCCATTCCAGACACATCTTCGGCGCGCAAAGTGATCCTGCGTTTGATTGCATCACCGACCACAAGGCTTTCGGTCTCCGCGTCCCAATCCTGAGTCGCCGACAGTTTGCTGGTACTGATCAAGCCCCGTATGTCTTCTGCACCCGGAGGCGTGCGCGCCACGAATTCGACCAGCGGTAACGACAGCCTCTGAATTCGGGTATCACTTTCAGCTCCCCATGTCCTGATCTCAACATCGACCGGTATCGATGGCAGGGTGAGCGTCCCGTCACGTTGCGCGAACAACATGAATTCGTATCGTTGTCCCGTATAACTATCGCCCTCGATCGTTTCACTAAGCCTTGTGCCCTGAGATTCCAGGCGCAGCAGGTAAGCTCCATCCACCTCGGCATCAGCGATTTTTTTGAGCTGCGCCCAGCCATCTTTCGCGAGCACGTCAACATGCAGCGTGACTTTCTGGCCAACCCATGCTTCCTCAGGTGTCACGGCGGTGCGAAGAATGATGTCTTCTGCTGCGCGAGCGCATTCACTGGTGATGAACCAGGGGACGATTAGCACAACGCAGGCGATCAGTTTGTTTCTCACTGCGCCACCTCTTGCTCATTGCCTGGCGCCGGACGCATCGCTTGTTGGTACGCAAATTTCGCCGCCAGGAAGTCAGCCGGCTTTGTCTGCACCTGCCGCAACCAGACGGCACGCAGTTCCTCGTCGCTTATTGCCTCCCCACCCTCTGTTTGCTCATCCCCAGAACCCGGGGGTAACTTGCCCTCGCTAAAGACAATGTCATCCGCATCCAACATGCCGCCTGTCCCCTCGCCGCCTTCCTGCTTGAGCATTGCTGCTCTCGCCAACGCGATCTCACGGTTGTTGGTGGCATCTGCCCAATCGGGTCTCAGCTCAAGTGCGTGTGCATATCGTTCTGCCGCTGCATCGTACTGGCCCTGCATTACCAGCGCATTGCCATGATTGAAAGCGGCATCCGCGGTATCCATGCCTGCAAAAACACCTGCGGACTCTTTAAACTCACCATTTCGAAAAAGTGCAACTCCCCGCCACATTGGATCAGCGAATCGACTTGCTGCTTCCACAAAATCCCCTCGCTCAAAAAATCGATGGCCTTGCTGATCAGGTGTTAGCAGAGTCACTGCACCGGTTGCCAGTGAGTAACTGCCGAGAGCAAGCAACACAAAGAAGAGCCAGCTGATCCATGCTTTGTTTTCATAAATCCGTTTGCTCATGTCACCAGCCAACCTCTTCGCGACCACATCAGAATGAAAAACGCGAGAAACGGCAGCAAGGAATATCCTGCATCCTGCCAGCGGCTCCCTTCATTTGTTGCAGATACAGTCTTGAGTCTGGATTGTGCACGTCGGGCGACCTCTTCAACATCCGTCGGGTCAAAGGTGAGCTCGACCACGTTGGCACTAAGGTTGGATGCAGCACTTTGCAACCCGCCATCAATTGGCGCGGATATTGATTGCAGCGACAGAAATTGTGCCGGCAGTGTGACGTCGGCCGTGGAAAGAGCCTGCGCCTGCGACGGGGAGACGCTGTCGGCGATAACCAGTACCGATCCGGGCACACCGCTCTTCTCCAGCACCTGTTCGGCCAGCTGCAGTGCTTCTGTAAGCGCATCACCATCCACAGGCATCAGGTCCGGTGTCAGGTCCTCCAGCATCGTGTTGATGATTCGGTCATCCCGGGTCAACGGCATTACCAGGTGCGCGCTGCCACTGTAAACGATGAGTCCGGTCGACGATCCCTGCCTGAGCTCCAGCAAATCCCGAATTTTGTGTTTCGCACGCTCCAGCCGCGTTGGTTGCACATCGGTTGCCAACATGGTGCCGCTTACCTTCAGCAGCATTACAAGTCCTGCTTCGTCATCGGCAAACGGTGAGGGTTCCATACGCCAGGATGGTCCTGCCAGGGCAACTGCACAGACCACCCATGTCACAAGCAACAATTGAATCGGCCGCAGCCCGTGATTTTTTGACTCGCCGACTACGAGGTGCTCGATCAGGTGCGAATCCATTATCTGCCGCCACGAATTCATACGATCCTGACGTCGCCAGAGGCCCCACCAGATTGCCAGCGCCGGCAAAATCACTAACAGCCAAAGCGGACGCAGGAAGTGAAAGTCATCCATGGCTTGCCAGCCTTGTTTCGCGACGACGTTTGATCAGCAACCCGGCATGGAATAGCAGGCCGAACAACATGAATGCAGCAAGTGGCCAGTGGAAAAGATCGGTGCGTGGTCTGTAAGTCTCGGCTTCTACCGGTCGCGTGTCGATTCTGTCCAGCTCGGTATAGATTTCCTCGAGCTGATCACGGTCGGCTGCATGAAAGTAGCGGCCGCCTGTCGTCGAGGCAACGGCGGTCAGTGCTTCCTCGTCCAGTTTTTCTTCACCGGTCGAGGTCGGGTCACCAACACCAATAACATGGATAACAATGTCATTATCTTTCGCTATTTTGGCGGCCTGCGCCGGTGGCACCTTGCTGCCGGTGTCATTGCCATCGGTCAGGGCGATCATTACGCGATACTGAACTTCGCTGCGCTCGAACAAGGTAATGCCGAGCCCGATTGCGTCACCGAATGCCGTACGCGGCCCGGCCATGCGCACTGCCGTTTCTTCCAGTAATTGTCGGGTCGCTTCGAGATCCTGGGTGAATGGCACCTGGACGAATGCTGCGTTGCCAAAAACGATCAGACCCACGCGATCACCCTCACGGCGTGTCAGGAAGTCGTCGAGCACTTCCTTAACGGCAGTCAATCGGTCAACCCTGTCCCCTTTTGAATTAGTGAAGTCCTCCGCTTCCATCGAACCCGAAAGATCGACCAGCAACATAAGGTCCCGGGTTGGCATAACACGACTTACCGGCGGCTCCAGAAACTGGGGGCGAGCCAGCGCCAGCACCATGAGTATCCAGAGTACCCAGAAAAAAAGGAGCACCGACTTTTTCGTGTCTGCGATCACGGCGCCGGCCGATGGTTGTTGTTCCAATAACGTCGCCATGCGCTGGAACCATGGCACGCGAATCGCCTGTCGCGATTCGCGATAGGGACGTAATAACATACGCAGTAGTGGCGGCAACAGAATTAGCAGGAGAAGCCAGGGATGGGAGAGCGTATACATTTCAGCCTGCCACGGCCGTAGTTTTCGGAACACGATGATGCCGGATCCAGGTACCTGCAAGCTCGACCAGATCTTCCTCTGGCTCAGCCTCGGAGTCGTTCGAAACCAATGCCTTGAAATACGTTCTCGGACAGGTCTTGTGCAGGAACGCGGCCCAGTCATCTCCATACAGCGACGCGACCTGTTCACGCGGAAATACAGCCAGTGCCACACGCTTCAGCACAACGGAAACGTCGTACGACGTTTGTGCACTGCCAAGAAGCATCAGGCCGGCCTTGCGATACGCATTACGATTGCGGACCGTGTATAAACGCCACGCGACGAGCAGCAATATGGCTGCAACCATTGCGAGCGCGACCCAGAAGCCCGGCGCTGGTGGCCAGAATGGTGGCGCGTCGGGAATAACAATATCGCGCAAATTGCTCAGACTGTATTGATTCTCGTCCATCGACTATTGTGCCCGGCCCGGCACGCCGAGCAATCGTCTCACCTGGTTAACGACATCGCCTTCGTTGCTCACCATTAATAATGGTGCCGCAAGCTTTTGCAGGAAATGCGTAATGTATTGCTGTTCTTCGTAGTAATTTTCAGCCAGTTTCTCGCGAACTCGTTTGTCGGCGAAATTAATCTCCATTTGCAATGATCCGTCGGACACCGTCACCTGCTGTTCCGCCGGCTGCAGCCGAATGGGGTCATGGACCAGCAGCGCGAGAACATCATTGTGTTCGGCCATTTGGGCGGTTAGTTGCTCCGTCTGCTCGTCAACACCAAAGTAGTCACTGATCATCACGACCAGTGCATCGTGTGGCACCAGTTGCAGTGCCTTCTCCAGCGCACGATTCAACATATCCGGGTTCGGCTCGGCCTGAGTGTCGGCCTGCAGTGCGTGGTTCATGCGCACGATTGTTCCAAGTATGGACATGACAGCCTGCTGGCTTCTTTGCGGCCTGACATCAACAATATCTGTGTCATTGAAAACCACTGCACCTACGCGATCACCCACATCTACTGCGCGCCAGGCACCCAGTGCAGCTAACTCCGCAGCAGTCACCGATTTCACCTTGTCGCGCGTTCCGAAAAACATATTGATGCGCTGATCAACGATCAGTACAACAGCGCGATCTTTCTCTTCGGTATAGACGCGAACATGGGGGGTACGAGTGCGCGCGGTTACCTTCCAGTCCATCGTGCGAATATCGTCGCCTGGCAGGTAACGGCGTATTTCTTCAAAGTTGAGACCGCGACCGCGAAGCCTCGATGCATAGCGGCCAGACAGAATGCTGCTCACTGGCTGCTGCGGTAGAAAAGAAAAATTTCGGGCCTTGAACTGGATGCGTATCAGGTCATCAAGATTCGCGTAGACGCCAGCCGGTTTGTCCGCTGCGGCCTTCTTTCTTCTGATCTTTGTCCAGTCCATCGTCCGGTTTCTCAGGCAACGGCCACCAGTTTGACCACAAGCGCTATCACGTCGTCTGTCGTCAGGCCATCAGCTTGTGCCTCGTAACTGAGAATGATGCGATGCCGCAGGCAATCGCCAATCACTGCACGAATGTCATCCGGTGTCACCTCGTCCCGACCACGCAACCAGGCGTGCGCGCGCGAAGTCTTGTCCAGCGCAATCGAGCCACGCGGACTGACGCCTACCTGTATGTATTTAGCCAGATCTTCGTTGAACTCCGCTGGTCTGCGCGTCGCGGCGACGAGTGCAACGATATAATCTTCCATGGACTGAGGGATTTCTATCGCGGTGATCTCGGCACGAGCATCGAATATTGCACTCTGTGAGATTGGTTGTTCAGTAGTTTTTGCTTTCTCTTTTGTCGCCGGTTGCTGGCTGACGGATTCTTCCCCGCGCACTAGTCGCATTACGTCTCGTTCTGATTCGTCATCGGGGTAAGTGATGAACACATGCATGAGGAACCGGTCCATCTGTGCCTCGGGCAACGGATACGTACCTTCCTGCTCGATGGGATTCTGCGTTGCCATCACCATGAAAAGCGGCGGCAATTTGTGGGTGGTGGTAGCGACTGTAATCTGCCGCTCCTCCATGGCCTCCAGCAGGGCAGCCTGAACTTTGGCCGGTGCCCGATTGACCTCATCGGCCAGCACAATGTTGGCGAATATCGGGCCCGGTTGAAATTCAAAGCGCTCTTTGGAGTCCTCGCCCAGGTACATCTCTGACCCGGTGATGTCGGATGGCAGCAAATCAGGTGTGAACTGGATACGACTGAATTCCGTTTCCAGGTTGCTGGCCAGGCTCTTGACCGCTCTTGTTTTAGCCAAGCCAGGCAAACCTTCGAGCAACAGGTTGCCGTTGCACAGGAGTGTCAGGAGCAAACGCTCAACCACCTGCTCCTGCCCAATGATGGAACGTCCCATCCGATCTCTTAAATCGAGAATCGAGTCATGCGCATTCATTTGGTCTGCATCTCCCGGGTTGAAAACTTACTTTTCTAACACTTCCGCAAGCGGTGTGCCTATGGCGCCAGACGGTGGTTTTGTGCCGAGATAATTAGCCAGCGTCGCCGCTATGTCGTAGGGAGTGACAGCACGACTAACCTTCATAGCCGGTAACCCGGCACCGGCGAAAATTACTGGCACATAGGTATCGTACCGCCATGGTGAGCCATGCGTCGAGGCTACAATCAGTCCGTCAAAGTCATTAATGAATACATCGGGTTCGAATACCAGGTAAATATCACCGGAACGCTTCGGATGGAAATTGCGCAGTATCGAGCGCATCAACACAGTGTCGGGCAGGCTGGCTGTACGTAACGCCGTACTCGAGACCGCTTCAGCCACGCCCTTGAACTTCCTTAGCTCCTCCGCAACGGCATTCTCCACAGATGCCTGGTCCAGTCCTTTCTCACTAATTAACTCACGATTGAGGTAAACATAAGGTTGAAAGTACGCCTCTATCAGCTCTTCGCCGAAACCGAATTGTTTCTTTAACGCCTCTATAGCCGGTGTTCTGTCCAATGTGTCCGTGTCGAAATAATGCGCCCTGTCAATGCCAAGCGAATTTAGATAGCCGGGGGCATCCGGCTGGCCATGGTCAGCTGACAGCACGATCAATGTGTTCGCCAGTCCGACTTTTTGATCAACGTACGCGAACAAATCTGCCAGCGTGCGATCAAGGCGCGCCATATTATCTTCGATCTCCAGGCTGGAGGCGCCAAACATGTGGCCGACATAATCGGTGGATGAAAAACTGATGGCGAGAAAATCCGGTACGTCATCCTGGCCAAGTTGCTCCTCATCCAGCAGCGTCTTGGCAAAATCCAGCGTCAGTTCATCGCCAGCGGGACTCAGCGTGAGCTTCGTCGTGAAGTATTTATCATCCGCCTCACCATACGCATGCGGGAAAACCCGGCCGAATCCTGCAAGATCAGTCTCATACTCGCGATCATCGGCATCGCCGAACATGTACTTCGAAGGTTGGTGCAGCAACTCCCACGACTTACCGGAATAAGACGATGCCGGATCGCGCGCGTTCCACTTGTTGACCCATTCGGGATATTGATCGTAGTAATAACTACTGGTGACAAACTCACCGCCGGCTTTGGAGAACCAGAAAGCCTTGCCTGCATGGCCGGCCAGCGAGACTGCACCGCGATCCTTTACTGATACAGCGAAGATCTTCGATCGCCCTGCAAAGTGGACCGCCATCTCGTCGCTGAAGGTAGAGGTCAGCATGTTATTAGGTGAGCGCCCATCAACTTTGGCTGCTCTCTGAGTCGGATCGATCTCGGTTTTCTGATCTACATCAGCGCCGACAGTAAGCAGGTGATACGCGGAATCCTCGATGTTATAGGCAAGACGACCCAGCTCCCGGTCGAACCAGACATTGCCGACCATGCCATGCGCAGCAGGTACAGTACCTGTCGCAAGGGAGGCGTGACCAACAATGGTCTCCGTATTAGCGTGCTGGTAATGGGCGTTGGTGTAGTGGATGCCATCATTCATCAGGTAGCGAAATCCCCCCTCACCGAGCACGTTGTCGAATCGACCCGGCAAATCTCCGCGCAATGCATCAACTGTAATCTGCAGGATGAGTTTCGGCTGCTCGCTTGCCAGGGCGTTGGGTCCAGCGGCCATCAGTGCCGCCAGCACAGAAATCGAAAAACTTCTTTTAAGTACTGATATCGATTTTGTCGCACTCATTAACTAAAAACCTCTTCTATCTACGCAAACAAGAAAGCCGGGCATCTGATCATCAAACGCCCGGCTTATTCTCTTTTTTTCCCTTTTTCTCTTATTTCCCTATGCGTCAGTTCGACCCGCCCGTGTTTTTCTGTAGCGACTCAAGTACACGATCCAGGTTGAAACTGCCGGGCTTCTGACGGGGTGGGTATTTCTCGAAGGTGCTGAGAAACTGGCCCACAAAAGCCGCCGCAGGAGTGAGCAGATATATCCGCTCAAAGCGCCATGTTTCATAAGCCCCTGACTCCCAATCAGCGCGCTCGAAAGGATCGCGGCGCAAATTGAACAACTTCGGAAAGCGCAGCGTTACATACGGCTCCTGCCAGACTTCCATGCCATGACCCCGTTGCTCGGTAAACATCACTTTCCATTGGCCATATCGCAATGCTGATAGCTGGCCGTCGTCAGTGAAATAGAACATCTCCTTTCTCGGGCCCTCTTCTTCCTGGCCAGTGAAATACGGCAACATGTTGTAACCGTCGAGATGGACGTTGAAATTCTTTCCGGCCGCCCTGTGACCTTTGAGCAGCTTATTCTTGATGTCAGGTTCGCCAGCTACGGCAAGCAGGGTTGGCAACCAGTCTTCCATGGAGATGACATCATTGGATATCTGTCCGGCTTCGATTTTACCAGGCCACTTGACCATCATCGGCACACGAAAACCGCCTTCCCAGGTGGTATTCTTCTCACCGCGAAATGGAGTCGTGCCGCCATCGGGCCAGGTAAATGTTTCGGCACCATTGTCGGTTGAATACATGACGATGGTGTTATCAGCTATGCCGAGCTCGTCCAGTTTGGCCAGCATTTCGCCGACCATGCCATCGTGCTCCACCATGCCGTCTGCATAGATGCCCTGGCCGGTAACGCCTTTCGATTCAGCTTTCAGACGCGTCCATACATGCATGCGCGTGGTGTTATACCAGATGAAAAATGGTTTCTCCGCTGCGTGTGCCCTGTCCATGAAATCAAGTGCAAGCTCGGTCACTTCTTCATCAATGGTCTCCATGCGCTTCATATTCAGCGGACCAGTGTCTTCGATCTTGCCGTCGGCGATGGAATGAATCACGCCGCGGGGACCAAATTTCTTGGCAAATTCAGGATCCTTCGGGTAATCCTCGTTCTCCGGTTCGTCTTCGGCGTTCAGGTGATACAAATTGCCAAAAAATTCATCGAAGCCATGATTGGTGGGTAGATGTTCATCAAGATCACCGAGGTGATTCTTGCCGAACTGGCCCGTCATGTAGCCCAAAGGCTTTAGCAACTCCGCAATCGTCGGGTCTTCTGCTTGCAGGCCTTCTTTCGCACCAGGTAAGCCGACCTTCAACAGGCCGGTTCGAAACGGACTCTGGCCAGTTATAAAAGTGGATCTTCCTGCCGTACAGCTGTTCTGGCCGTATCCATCGGTGAACAAAATGCCATCACTGGCAATGCTGTCGATGTTCGGCGTGTCATAGCCCATCGCACCCCGGTTGTAGGCACCGACATTGAAGTAGCCGATGTCGTCACCCCAGATGATCAGGATATTTGGTTTGTCCTGAGCCGCGACAGGATTTACGAAGTAAAACAATAACGATGCGGATAAAAGAGCCCCGCGAAATATTTTGTACATTAGATATAACTCCAGAATTTTTTGAATTTTGTAGTTCTTGTTTTATTAGAACTAGTTTAACCTGTTCATGATGCTAAGCAACAAAAATGGCGCGAAACCAAACAATATACCGACCGGTTAATTTTTTTCGATCGAACATTTGGAGCGTGAGCGAATTGATTTTTGGCGCCATCGCGCAAGATTGCAATAGAGAATAACCGCAACACGCGGATTCAAACATCACAGATTCATGGCACAAGAAATTGGCCCGAAGATGGGGCAATTCGCCTGCAATGCCAAAATCAATCACATCTGGCAGGTGCGAATTGATCTTTAGTGCCACGTATTTAAAGTGTGCAATTACGGGGACAGTGACCTTAACTCCAAGGGAAGCCTTGTACTTAACGTGATGCCAGAGAAAAGGGGTCGAACCGATTTATTAAGATTTCTTCTTTATCCTGCCGCATTTGCCGGTTGGGATATCGTGGCCCAACATCGAATAATTCAGTTCGACCCCTTTAGTAGCATCTCTCCGCAACACGGGCGCGCGGCGCCGACTACAGCTACTTGCCCTTGCCCCACTCGAAGCGTAGCCCCAGAAGATAGGTCACGCCGCCGAGGTCAGTATTGTCGACTTCGGTTGTGAACCACTGCGCCTCGAGCGTCAGGTACGTCTGGACACGGCCGCTGCCTGACAGGCTGCGAGCCGAACCCGGATCGAGCCGATCCAGCAGCAGCTGCACTCCGACCCGGGCGTTGTAGCCGAGGTCAGTTCGTCCGTCACGGCTCGATTGTGATTCGATCTCCTGTCGGTAGTAGGCCGTCGTCAGCCCAAGGCCCGCGTAGGGCACAAAGAGCTGCCTGTCGTCCTTCTTGCCCAGCAGGTTGACATAGAGGTGCGCTGGCACGAGTGTGTACTTGACGCTGCCAGCAAACTGGCTGTTGGCCGGTTGCACGCCCACCCCTGAATCGCGCGAGTAACCGATCTCGCCGCCCATCTCCAGCCAGCTGCGGAACTGGTAACCGAATGCAACGGCGACATAGCCGTTGTCATCGTCGCCGTAGAATTCCTTGTACAGCGGCAGATCCGGCTCGAACCGTCCACCCTTCAACTCGAACACCCACGGCGTCGGTTCATCGGCGTACGTCAGTCCCAGCGGCGCCAACGCCAGCACCGCCACGATTCGGAGTGTGAAGCAAAACCACGTGCTACGCTTCAAACCAGCCGCCCCCAGGTCGGGACGCGCCTGGCGCGTCGTCGGTATCCGATCGATACGAGGAAACTCCCGGACAAGAATATCAGGGCACCGAGCGAGGCATTGCTTGCGTGCATCAATACGAGCGCAAGTGCGACCGGCAGGTAAAGTATCCAACGTACGACAGCCCTCGCTGCATTGCTGCCTTCGATGGCTCGCGCAGCTGCCGGACCGTGGCGGTAGTACCACGCTACGAATGCGCGCCCTGGTCTATTCGTTTCCAGGTAACGGTCACGAAATTCACGCAGCGCCAGGACTTCGGCCTCCCAATCGGCGCCGAAGGCCGCCGTGGCAATGAAACACCCCTTGTCCGGGAGATCGGGATACGCAATCGTGATGGCCGGACTCGCACTCAACGTGTTCGACCGGGCTCCTTCCTCGCTCGGTCCGATAGCCAGCGTGTCCTCCGGGTGAGAAATCGCTTTCGTTTCTGTTTTGCGTATTGTCGAGCGACGTGACGCTGACATGGTAGACCGGCTCTTGCAGGGCGCTGACGGCAAATAGATAAGTGGCGTCATTTGCCAGCCCCGTTACGGTGAAAGTGGTCACGTCACCCACATCGCTGGAGTTCTCGTCAATCGACGTGATTCCCCAGTACACTTGATATGCCGTCGCCTCACTCACCGCGCTCCAGGTCAATGCAACAGACTGATTGAGCGCACCGGCGGAGAGGAGCTGCGGCGTATCCGGCGCCGGCGCGGCCGGCTGCAGATTGTCCAGTATGAACGTTGTGGCTGTGCCCGCTTCCACCGGCGACGGTAGTGTGCCGCTACCGGCGTCGGTACCGTTGTACGGTGGTCCGCTCTCGTTCTGAACGTAGTACACGCGGTAGCTGCCCGGGCTCAATGAGCTTGTCACACGGTACGCCAGGTTCGCCGACCAGGATACCTCGATGCCGTAGGGCGGAGGACTCGCGTCGCTCACGTCGCTTAATGTCGGCGCCAACAACGGGAACGGCATCGGATCGGCGAACTGGCCGCCATATGCGCCAATGTCCGCTATTGAGTTGTCGATGGAATCGACTCCGATACCCGTGTCGATGAACGGCGACCCTTCGCGCAGGTGAAAATCGCCTTCTTCAGTATCGACGAACAGAGGATCTCCCTACTACGAAATTGTCGCCGAGGCCCGAATCCACGCCAGCGACATTGAGGTCCGCGTTGGCGAAAAAGCCGCAGTTGTCAACGTTGGCATCCCGGCTGACGGGTATTCCGATCGGGCTGGTAATCGTGACCACGTTGCGGATGAATGCGGTATTCGTAACCTGCACGTCGATCGTGGATCGCGTGATCGCGACCGCGTTCTCCCAAAAGACATTGTTCAGGCTATCGACCGTCGAATCAATGTCGGCGCGCAGACCAAACTGGGTCGCCGTGTCGAAAACAATATTTACAATCTGCAAATTCGTGCTGCCAATCACATCGACGCCAATTTGAGCCTCGGCGACCGTGAAGTTGCCGAAGGTCACGTCGTCGATGTCGCTTGCCAATACGACGGGAATCGTGACTTCACTCGGCAGCAGAATCGTCCGTGCAGCCTCGCGCCCCCGCACGTCGACGCCGCTCTTTAAACTGAGGTTCTCAGTATATGATCCTGTCGCAACGATCACGACATCGCCGTCGGCTGACGCGTCGATTGCTGCCTGGATAGTGTCGAAGTCATCGGGCACCAAACGCTCGACGGCGCCGACCTGCGTAGCAGGAAGCGCGGAAAAAAGTAGCGCGGAAAAAATTCTGACCCAAGCTGTAGAACGACTACGCATAGGCAAATACTAGCGCAATTCCGGGACAATTGAGATCAAACTCGCAGCTTTCCAAAAACCGAAAGATAGATTGCATTTCGCCATGCAAGCCTGTGAACAAAAGCCAGGGTTGAAATCGACCTCCGTCTCCAGTCACCATCTTCCATGGCGGCCAGCTTAATTCGCTTGCTCTTCATCGGTTTCTCCATCATCGGGAAACCCTAACATAGCAAGTGGGCCAATCATGACGGGGCTTGCCACCAGCCAACAGTACATCAATAATCGTGGCGTCTCCCCATAAAAAAAGCCGCTCCCTTACGGGAACGGCTTCTCTCAAATATAAAGCCCAATTCGCCTACGAATCAAAATTATTCGCACGAGACAGGTGCG
>PVMK01115735.1_pt1 | contig 31985 bp, 31 predicted proteins | sample 1853481 | NCBI WGS metagenome assembly PVMK01 (sample SAMN08533507, study PRJNA380276) | Marine sediment metagenome, whole genome shotgun sequencing project.
GCGGGGGCTAACTAGCCGTGGGACTATGAAATCAGCTAAGGAAACGGTTCCCGGCTCGATTACTGAAAAAGACCGGCCGAGCCTTTTCGCATTTATGAATTCATTTGAGAATATCCCCCGGATCGCGGCATACATGTCACACAGTTCCTACATAGAACGACCGATCAACAGTATCTGGACAGCTTTTAATTAGCCGCGGGAATTTGTAAATGTCCAGGGAAACGAAATAAAATGGCCGCTGACGAACTAATCCTGGTACTCGTCATCCTGCTCGGAATCGCGATGCTGATGACAGGAGTATCCCGGAAATTTAATATTCCCCACACCATACTGCTTGTCATCGTCGGCCTGATCCTGAGACGAATCGCTGAAAGATGGGAACCACTGGAATCCCTCAGCAATTTTCAACTCGGGCCCGAGATCATGTTGTTTATATTCCTGCCGGCGCTGATTTTTGAGTCGGGTTTCAGTATCGACACCCGGCAGCTCCATCGAGATTTGCTTCCCATATTGCTTCTGGCAATTCCGGCGTTGGTGTTATCAACTATATTTGTTGGCCTGGGAGTGTGGTGGCTCCTGGATGTAAAGCTGATAGTCGCTTTACTGTTTGGCGCCCTTATTTCCGCGACCGACCCGGTGGCGGTGGTCGCACTGTTCAAGGAGCTGGGCGCGCCAAACCGGTTGAACGTGCTGGTTGAAGGGGAATCACTGTTGAACGATGCCACTGCAATCGTGGCTTTTACAATAATGCTTGGCATAGCCGTGCAAGGCACCGAAATTGGATGGTCAGATTCTGGTGCAGTTCTTGGAGAATTCTTAAGGGTATTTATTGGCGGCGTGATCGTGGGAAGTTTGCTTGGATTTGCGGTGTGCGAGCTGCTTTATCGAATGCACAGTGATTTGCCGGTGATACTCACCACATCCATTGTCATCGCCTATGCAAGTTTTGTCCTCGCCGAGCATGCCCTGCACGTGTCCGGAGTAATGGCAGTAGTAGGATCTGCAATCGCATTGAAGCGGTTCAGTACCGTGAGGTTTCGCCAGGATGCCACGCATTCCATCCACAGCAGCTGGGAAGTGATCGCATTATCCTGTAATTCCCTGCTGTTTCTTCTTGTCGGCCTGACAATCAGTCTCACCAGTATCGCCGCGATTCTTGGGGCGGTCCTCCTGGTGGTGGTTTTGATACTGTGCGCAAGGGCATTTGCGGTCTACACCCTGGTACCGATGGCGACGAAGTGGTTTCGCCTTCCCCGGATAAGTATGGCTGAAAGGCACATAATGTGGTGCTTGAAAGGCGGGCTGGCCATAGCAATTGTGCTGTCCATACCGGATGACCTGCCTGAGAAACAGTTCCTGTTTGACATGACCATTGGAGTCGTCCTGTTCACCCTGCTGGTCAGCGCGCCAACGATCAGGCCTCTAATGGAGCGTCTTGGCCTCAACAAGCTCACCGAAGGCGAAGACCTGGAACTAAAAAACTCGCTGGTTACGGCAAGAAAAGCATCAACTTCCTGGTTGTCCGAACTTCGTGATTATTCATTGTTGCCAAAAAAGACCACCCGGCATCTCCTGATCCGAATTCGACTGGCATTCGGTATTGGCCTTTACGACGAAGGCAGCGAAAGCCATGAGGATGATGAGTACATTGCCATTTTTCGGGCCTACCAGACCGAGAGCAAAGTTCTCCAACTGTTGCATGAATCGGAAGTCATCAGCCAGTATATCTATCTGCGGATGAATGATTCCCTGGACACCATGCAGGAAGCGTTACGCAAAGGAAAAAATGAACACAATGCCCTTCGTGGCAAGTTACAAAAGAACCTGTTTGTCGAGCTTGAAAACGCCCTGATCCGATATTCCAGGGAAAAGCTCTGGTTATCCAAGGTATTGTCCCGATACCAGTTCCTGCGACTGGTGCAGCAAATCGAACGTCATGTTTCAAAAGTAATTATCAGTAACAGCATCATTGCCATGCTGGAACAGCAGCATGACCTGTCCAGGGAGGCCAAGGATGAACTGATATCCAACTATAAAGCCCGCAGCAAGCATTACAGACGGGAACTAAAACTCGCGAAACGCGAATTTCCTTCATTTTACCGGCGTCATCTCGAACATACCGCGCATCGGTCCATGGTCAATCGGGGCTGGAACCATGTCCAGGAACAGCATAGTCATGGAGACCTGAGTTCTAAAGGCTATAACATAATCAAACGAATGGTCGAACAGGAAATTTCAGGTATCAAGAGCGTTTGGCTGATACGGCCAGACCAAAGAGAATCGGTTTCTGACTTGCTGGATGAAGTGGAGATTTTCGAAGAATTGAGCAGTGAAGACCTGAATTTTGTTGAAAATAATTCAACCGGCATAACGTTTCTCGCGGGTGACACCATCGTGGGGGAATCCGAGCGCGGCGATAATTTCTATATCATTATCCACGGCCAAGTGGCTGTACTAAAACAGGATGAAAATGGCGTGTCTCATGAATTAGCGGCATTTGAGGATGGCGATATCATCGGCGAGTCCTCGTTGCTGGAAGAGCAGTCCGGCACCCACCGCAGGAGCGCAACCATTGTGGCGAGAACGCCCTGCAAGCTGCTTCGGGTTACCCGAAAAGCCATGGTTGCCATTGTCGACAGATATCCCGATATCAAACAATTCCTGCAGGAAATTCACGACCGGCGAGTCGGCGACTAGTCAAAGATGGGATCAAGATCGCGAACAAAAACCATTGAATCAAGTCAGTAGCCGTGGGCAAAGCGCCAGAATTCATAAATCCAGCGCCTGATTCGAACTGCAATTTCAGCTGCCCATCGCGGCACTATTATGTTCAAAATAAAGAGATGGGTTGTTGAGGTTGAGCCACAAAATCCGCATAGATGACGCTGCTGATGTATCCTCATGAGCAGCCATTAATTATTAATCTGGCTTGCGTAGTAGTTCTCTGAGATCCTTATCTGGATAGGCCTATGAGCGGCACCATTCGGATCAATTTTCCAGTATCCGGATAATATCGGGGTAGTGATAAGTCCTGGCAAACTGTAAGGGGGAAACGCCATTGGAATCCCCAATGTCCCGGTTGGCCCCCGCCTCTACCAATACCCTGACAGTCTCAACGTGGTCAGGGCCTCCATTGCCCAGGATCACGGCTTCAATGAGCGCCGTCCACCCCAGATTGTTTACATGGTCCAGGGGAGCCCCTGCCTGAATCAGGCGGCTGACAACTTTGCTGTGGCCGAGGTGGGCTGCGGCTATCAATGCAGTCCCGTCATAGGGACTGGTAGTATTGCCCGGGCTGGCGCCGAGGTTGAGTGCCAGATCCATTAACTCGTAGTCATTGGCAACAGCAGCGATTGTAACGATGTCATAGTCCTGGTGTTCAAACGCATCTAGGTTGGCTCCCGCACCAGCGAGGATTTCCACCGCTTCATCCCGGGAAGCGAAGGCAGCGACATGAATCGGGGCACGCCCCGAATTGTCCCGGGCTTCCAGGTCAGCACCTTCCGAAATCAATACGGCCAGCGCATCTCCTTCACCAAAATGGGCGGCCCTGTGCAGGCCCATATAATTAGCGATTTCACTGTCAGACGGCCCCGTCTGTGCTTGCGATACCCCGATTGCGCCCGTGGCAAAAATGAAACACAGGAGCGCTGGGCTGATTAACCTTTTCATTCTTAAGGGCCCCTCTATTAATTGTGGGCGAGAAAGATTGAGATTCAAAATTTTCAAGATCAAGGCGCCCCATGTATACAAATTGGGCGCAGGTAATAGCCAGCTATTGCGAAGCCCACCTTTATTTTTCTGGGCAACGCAGATATTGGATATTTTGGACTCATAATTTCCGTTCATCAATTAATAGAGGTGCCCTTTAAGGATAGTGCGCCTTGAATGTCACAGCCTGCATTTTTTCACTTACCGCACCGTGACCAAACGCCTGGGCAATATCCTGCTCCACGGCATCGGTAATGTCATCCAGGATATCGGGATTTCGTTGGGCAATCTCGCTGCGAACCGGCGTTCCCATAATGTAGCCCATGGCCACGTCCCGGGCACCCGGGCATTCACTTATTCGCGGTAGCACCGCAATTTCCACATCTCCAAAACCGGTTTCCCCGAGCATGGCCTTGTATTCATCTATGTTGCAGCTGCCATAGGGGACATCAAAGAACCGCGGCGGGTCTTCGGGAAAAATCCGCGCCAGGGTCTGTGTCACAACCTGGGCCAGGTGATTGTGTTCATAGGTATCCCAGACATTGAACAGGTAATGGCCTCCAGGCTTGAGCACCCGGGCCACTTCCAGCATCGAATCCCGCTTATGGGGAAAGAACATGATGCCGAACTGGCATACCACGGCGTCGAAAGAACTGTCTTCGAAAGGGAGGCTCATGGCATTGGCGGTTCGAAGCTCCACGTTTTCCGGTTCTGAAAATTTCTCCCGGGCTATTTTCAGCATGTCGTCATTCAGGTCGGTGGCGACTATCGGCACTTCAGGGGGCAGGGTATCCCGCAGGAATCGGGTGCCGATTCCCGTACCGGCTGCGATTTCCAGCACACTGCCTCCCTCAGGAACAGGTGTTCTTGCAGCAATATCCTCGGCATAGACATGGAAAATCAGCGGCCCCAGGTACTGGTCATAGTTTGCGGGTACCGAGGCGACAAATTTGGTGTGGGATTCAGTCATCATTGTTCAGGGGTTTTCGTTAATCGGCGATCCAGTATACCCAAGCATCGAGAATTATTCGATCCAGGGATGGTATTTACCTCCACCACAATAGATCGGTTATCATGATGAGCCTGAAACCGCGGAACAGATAAAATGACAGCAGTAAGCGTTATAGGGCTGGGCGGTATGGGTAGTGCCCTTGCCATGAGCCTGCTCGAGTCCGGGTACGATGTGACGGTGTGGAACCGTACTGCGTCCAGGGCCGTGCCCCTGGTCGAAGCCGGGGCTGTCCAGGGTGACAGCTTTAGTTGCGCGGTAGAGGCCAGCCCGGTCGTTGTCACCTGCATCAACACCCATACCGACACCCGCGACCTGATTGCGGGTTGTGCGGGGGAAATAGCAGGCAAGCACTTTATCGAACTGACTACCGGCAGCGCGGACCAGGCCACCGAATTGGAACAACTGATACATGATAACGACGCAGACTGCGTGGTCGGCGCGATTTCGTCTTTCCCTTCGGGTGTCGGCAAGGAGGGAACCGTCATCCTGGTGGCGGGTTCACGGGATGTGTGGGAGCGAACCGAGGCCGTGATTCGGGCCATGGGGCCGGCGTCAGCCTTCGTCAGTGAAAATGTCGCCTCGCTGGCTGCATTATTTGCGGCCCTGTTCCTGCCCCGGCAGGGCTTCATGTTCGGAATGATCTTTGGCGCCCTGGTCGCCGAGAGGGCGGGTATATCAGCCGATGATTATTTCAGCCAGGTTCCTACTACCCAGAAACAGGTGGGTGACTATGTAACCGTGGCCAGGGAAACAATCAGCAGCGGCGATTTCTCCAACCGGGGCGCTTCACTGAACGTCTATGAAGCGGCGATCAGGGATATGATAACCACCTTTGACCAGCTGGGTGTTTCATCCGAATTGCCCGGCCTGATGCATAGCCTGGTGGAGCAAGGTATCGCTGCAGGCCAGGAAGACGAGGAGCTGCCATCACTAATCAAGATATTTCGCGACCGGACGTGCTGAGAAATCCAGCAATTACGGGCATTATCCAGGGACCATTACGTCATACTGGAACACGCAATACTGCACGTCATACTTATTGAAGGAAAGCTGTTTTACTGCTAACCGGATCTTGCCGGCATGGTGTCGTTCAGAGTCGACCGCAATGCGTGCCGCCAGCCTTTTTCATCATACAGGTAATACTGCATTTTCAGTGTAAAGGCACAGCCAAGAATTATAAAGATCAGGGTAATCAGCGATCCCAGCGCCAGGGTGGACATGCCGGTAATACCCTGACCGATGGTGCAGCCCAGCGAAATCACGCCCCCGAATCCCATCAGGAATCCGCCTGCCAGGTGGTTGACCAGGTCAGAACGGTCGTTAAAGCTTTCAATTCTGAAACTCCCGGAAACAATACTGTAGGCGAATGACCCTGCCAACAACCCGAACACCACGGCGATACCGAAATTGATGGTGGATCCGGTAAAAGTCATGAGGTAGGTCAGGGCATTGCCCACCGGCGCGATAAAGGAAAAGCCTTCAACGGGTAACGGGTCAAAATCATCGAATCCCAGGTGGCCGGTGACATACCAGGCCCCCACGATGATGGCGCCGAGCCCGATCCCTGCCAGCAAGTTGTCAATACTGGTGCGTACTTCCCGTTCGCGCAGGGCAAACAGGATCATGCTCCCGGCAACCAGCAGGGTGACCAGCGCAGCGGAAACGGAAGGGCTGATCCCGGTTACCGCGCTGACCATTTCCGGAATGCCCTGTCCGGACAGGCCCTTGTCAGCGAGGTCGATGGTGGTTGGACCATTGATCTGCAGCCTTACCAGGGCCAGCAGGCCGCGCAGGGTTGTATAGGCGGTGATCGCCATTACCAGCAACACCACCAGGGATTTCAGATTACCGCCGCCGACCCTTACCACGGTGCGCTGGCCACAGCCGGAACCCAGGGTCATGCCAATTCCGAAGATAATTCCGCCGAGGACATGGCCGAACCAGGTAAAGTTTGTGGTCAGGTAAATCGACTGGGAAAGATCGACCAGTCCCAGGTACTGCAGCAGCTGGGCGCCCAGGATACACACGCCAATGGCCAGGAACCAGACTCTCAACCGTGTCAACGAACCCATATTGACCCAGTCGCTCACCGCACCCATGGTGCAAAATTGGGTCCGGCTGGCAATTACGCCGAAAGCGAAAGCGCCAATGAATCCATAGAGTGCTATTGCCTGGTAATGTTCCAGTTCCACTGTCCTGCTGCCTTTGCGGTCAGGAATTTCGTGTGACGGGCCGGAAATACTGGCCTGTTACCTTTGATTATGCCTTGCGCAGGAGAAAATGGAATTCGTTACCGGATTCGGTGGATTCCAGCAACTCGTTGCCAGTCTGTTTTGAAAATGCTTCAAAATCTTTTACGGATCCCGGGTCGGTGGCATAGATTCTCAGGACTTCTCCCGAAGCCATGCCATTGATCGCTTTCTTGGCCTTGAGAATGGGTAACGGGCAGTTCAGATTGCGGGCATCTAGCTCCTGGTTTGCTTCTGTCATTGGTGATCTCGGTTCTGGGTGTTAATGTAACCTGAAACTCCAGCTTACGTTTTGTCAGGAATCAGGGCAGGAAAAAATACGGCTGTAGATTTTAATTGCCCTGTCCCGGTCTGGTAATTGGTTCATGTATATTATAATCTTCTAATATTTGCAACTCGATATCCACCGGGGATAATACCGGCGGACACCCCTATCCCTTTTGAGAGATATCCATACCGGTCATCAGCCCGTAAGTTTACCTGCAACATGTCACAATTGATTGTATATGAATTATCAGTATCCTTGTTCTAGTTTCCCGGCGATGCAGGCGTTGAGACTGTGTGGATTGGCGGTTGTTGTCCTGGGCATCGCCATGGGTCTTCAGTCCGGGAGTCTTCGTGCCGCCGAATCAGGCGAGGGTGAACCGGTACAGGGAGCTGATTATGTAGAAAGGATCAGGACTGAGATCAGGAACGTCGACTCCGAGCAGCTGGCTCAGATGATTGAAAATGTAGATGGTTTGGTCTTGATCGATGTGCGAGAAACAGCTGAAATTCCCTACAGCGGAGGTACCATAAATGCTCCGAGGCTGTTCAATATCAGCCGTGGATGGGTCGAGTTCCACGTTCCCGAGCGGGTTCCGGACAGAAGTACCCCAATCGTGGTGTACTGTGATGTGAGCACGCGGAGTGTGCTGGCAACAAGGCGGCTCATGGACATGGGATACACCAATGTCAGCAATTATGCGGATGGATTTCTGGTCTGGCGCGACAGTGGTTACCCGGTAACCAGTGACACGGCACCCTACAGCATGCTGTACCAGGCCCCTGTCCAGGTTTCAGAAAATGTCTGGTCGGCGATCGGTGCCACTGCTCCGCCCACCTATGAGAACTCCGGTCATAATAACAACCTGTCGTTTATCATAACCAGCGAGGGCGTAGTGGTCGTGAATGCCGGTGACAACTACCTGCTGGCAGATTCATTACACCGGGAAATCAGGAAGATCACGGACCAGCCGGTCAAATACGTGATCCTTGAAAACGGACAGGGCCATGCCATGCTCGGCAGCAATTACTGGCAGGAACAGGGTGTCAGTGTTATTGCCCATATCGATACCCTGCATGAAATTGAGGAATACGGCGCCGACGTCTTCTATCGTATGCTGGAAGGGCGCAGGGACAAGGGCATGGGCACGGAGCTTACGGTACCGGATATCACCTTCGAGGACAGATATGTCATCGAACTGGGCGGCGAGACCATAGAGGCCCTCCATCTGGGTCCGGCTCACAGCCCCGGTGACATTTCTGTGTGGCTGCCGCGGCAGAAACTGGTTATCGCAGGGGACATCGCATTTCACGAAAGACTGCTGCCGGTGATGGAGCGTACCGATACCGCGGGCTGGATCGAAACCTGGCAGACATTTCTTGACCTTGGCGCAGAAAAGGTGATCCCCGGACACGGTGGTCCAACGGATTATGCACAAGTTGAGAAATACACCAAAGATTACCTGGTTTACATGCGCGAGCAGGTCGGGTACACTGGTTGATGAAGGCGGCGAGTTACAGGATGCCTACCTGATTGACCAGTCTGCATTCAGTCACCTGGATACGTTTTTCGAACTGTCGCGGCGCAATGCCGGCAGGATTTTCAGGGAGATGGAATTCGACTTCTAGACTCGTCCAGGAAGGCGGGAAAAATCTTTTGAGAATGACTTGATGATAGATATAAACAGACGGACACTGCTCAAGCTGATCGGGTTTGCTGCCACCGGTTCCCTTCTACGCGAGGCTCACAGGGGACAATTTCTGCAACAGGCCCAGGCGGAGACTCTGGGGGATCTATATCAGGTGCCAATGGCGGGCAATGTACGAATTCTCCATACTACGGATATTCATGCCCAGCTGTTGCCGGTTTACTTTCGTGAACCCAATGTCAATATCGGCGTGGGTGAGGCAAAGGGAAAACTGCCGCACCTGGTGGAACACGCCCTGCTGGACAAGGCAGGATTTGGCGAAGGCAGTATCGAGGCCTACGCCTTCACCAGCCTGGACTTCGAGAATAACGCCAGGCAGTATGGGCGCATGGGTGGGCTGGCACAAATAATGACACTTTATCATTCATTGCGGAAGCAGGCCGGTGGCATCGAAAATACCCTGACCCTGGACGGGGGCGACCTGTGGCAGGGGTCCGCCACGGCGTTGTGGACCCGGGGTATGGACATGGTTGAGGCCTCCAACCTGCTCGGTGTGGAAATCATGACCGGCCACTGGGAGTTTACCTATCACCAGGCCGAACTGCTTTCCAATCTGCAAAAATTTAACGGCGAATTCCTGTCCCAGAATATCCGCATCAAGGAGGACAGCCTATTCGACGACGCCTATTTCGAAATGGCAGAAAAATATGGCGGACTCGGCCTCTACGACGAGGACAATGCCATTGCTTTCAAGCCCTATACCCTGCGCAGTATTGCCGGCAAATCCATTGCCGTAATCGGACAGGCATTTCCCCGTACCGCCAATGCCAATCCCCAGGGCTTCATTCCGGACTGGACATTCGGCATCCGCGAGGACGAACTCATTTCCCTGGTTGGGCAGATCAGGGAACAGGAATCACCGGATGCCGTGATACTGCTTTCCCACAACGGCATGGATGTGGATCTCAAGCTGGCCAGCCGGGTAGGCGGTATCGATGCAATTCTGGGAGGCCATACCCACGATGGTGTACCGGTTCCAGTTGAGGTGACCACTCCGGACGGCGGAAGCTGTCTGGTTACCAATGCCGGTACCAATGGCAAATTTGCAGGGGTCATGGACCTGGATGTGGGTGACGGTGAGGTTCGTGGTATCCAGTATCACCTGCTGCCGATATTTGAAGACCTGCTGGCTCCAGACAGCGAGATGCAGGACTATATATCCGCAATGCGATCATCGGTTTATGGTGAGGACATAGTGGAAAGCCGGACCCAGGCATACCGGTTTAGTCCTGCCCGATCGGGAAAGACCTTCGGGGAGATTCTCGGCGAAAAACTGGCTATTGCGGACCGCACGCTATACCGCAGGGGAAATTTCATGGGAACGTGGGACCAGCTCATCTGCGATGCTTTGCGGTACGAATACAATGCCGAGATTACCCTGTCACCGGGATTTCGCTGGGGTACCACGGTACTGTCCGGTGAATGGATCAGCATGGAAGATGTCATGACCCAGACTGCGATGACATACGGTGAAACCTATGTCCAGGAAATGACTGGTGAGACGATACTGACAATCCTCGAATCCGTTGCCGATAACCTGTTCGACCCGGACCCCTACTTCCAGTCAGGCGGTGACATGGTGCGGGTAGGCGGTCTCGACTACACCATCGACCCGTCCCGGCCTCTGCTGGAGCGTATTAGCAGCGCATCCCTCGATTCGGGTGAGGCGCTGGATCCCGTAAAGACTTACCGGGTTGCCGGCTGGGCCGTGGTCGGGGAGCCGCCCGAAGGCCGGCTGATATGGGATATTGTCCGGGATTACCTGCTCGGGCAAAGAGACCAGGACAACGTCATAAGGATTCGGAAAATGTACCACCCGACACTGGTAGGTGTCGCTGACAACCCGGGGGTAAGCAGCTACCCGGGAAAACTGGCCGGCTAAAGCCAATCCGGCAGCCAACCAATTCCGAGAATTTCAGGTTTTACAATACAGGCGGTGCAGGGTCTGGATGACTTCGCCGGCTTCCGCGCTGTCGAGGGAATAATAGACGTGCTGGGCAACCTTGCGGGTCTTCACCAGCCCATCGGCCCTGAGCCTGGCGAGATGCTGGGAAAGCGGTGACTGGCCGAGATCAATATGTTCGCTCAGCTGGGCAACTGACATCTCCCCTTTGGCCAGCATGCACAGCACCATCAGCCGGTGGTTGTTAGCCAGGATTTTCAGCAACTCAGATGCCTTTTCAGCTGCTTCACGTAGCTGATCCATGCCAGTTTCGTCCGTTGCGCCGGCTTCGTCTGCTGCCATAATCTTTTGGGTGGAGTGTTTCTGGTTCATTTTCAGGGGCCTTATACATCCCATGGGATACGGTTTCAACCCGGTAATACCCTCTTGTGCAGGGGGTGAATTTGTATTCGTGCCAATAAGTTGTTTATTCGAGAATAATAAATTAGTATTAGCTTGTATACAAACTTTATACATATCCCATCACAGTTTATTACACCTGATCTGGAGGACAGATTAATGCTAAAAAGAAATACTGTGATCGCGTTTCTGACACCGTTACTGATGTTTGGTTCGGCCGTCAGCGGTGTTACCAGCGCCGATGAAGCGATGATCCAAAAAGGCAAGGAAGTCGCGTTTGACAGGAAGAAAGGAAACTGCCTGGCCTGTCACATGATTGGCGACGGTTCCCTGCCAGGCAACCAGGGCCCGCCCCTGGTGGCCATTCAGGCGAGGTTCCCGGACAAGGCTGTGCTTCGAGCACAGATATCCAACCCTCTCGAGAAAAACCCGAACAGCATGATGCCGCCGTTCGGACTGCACAATATCCTGTCTGGTGACGATATTGATGCCATCGTCGAATACCTTTACACATTGTAACCGCGGTTTGTAACCACGGGAGTGAGAAATATGAACAGAAGAGAATTTAACAAGACCCTGGTGGTTGTTTCAGCCACAGGCGTCGCTTTTTCCATGGGCCTGGTGCCTCAGGCGGCTTCCGCATCCTGGCCGGCCTCGGCATTCGATGCCCATAGCGTCGATGATGTCCTGAATGCCCTGTACGGTACTACCGAGGGAGAAAGCAGCGACGCCATTAGCTTCAAGGCGCCGGACATTGCAGAAAACGGAGCGGTGGTGCCTATATCCATTATCGTCGATCTCCCCAATGTGGAACACATCGCGTTGCTGGTGCCGAACAACCCCTCACCACTGGCGGCCACTTTCGAAATTTCCAATCCTGGACCGACCACGGTGGGTACCCGGATCAAAATGGCAAAGACATCAAACCTGATTGCCATGGTTCGTGCTGACGGCAAGCTGTACAAGGCGGTCAGCAAAGACGTGAAAGTAACCATTGGCGGCTGTGGCGGCTAGGAGAAATTTGACATGACAATAAAATGTAAAGCAAAGGTTGTTGGTGATGCTGTGGAAGTAAAGATGCTGATGAAACATGCAATGGAAACCGGCCTCAGGAAGGACTCAAAAACCGGTGAGCTGATTCCGGAACATTATATTACCGAAGTCTCATGCATGCATAACGGCGCAGAAATATTTCGCTGCAACATGGGGCCGGCAATATCAAAGAACCCGTATCTCTCCTTCATTGTCAGTGGGCCAACGGCGGGCGACACCCTGCAGATATCATCCGTAGACAGTATGGGAAAGACCGATTCAGGTGAAACAGTTGTTAAATAGGGCCTGTGCCTGGCTTTAGGCCCGATTCAACACCACCAACTGGAGTTAAAAAATGAAAAAAGCAATACTAGTCCTGGCAGCGTTGTTTACCGTGACCACCGTAGCTGTCCTTCAGGCCAGCCCGGAAAGTGATCGCGCCGCATTCGAGAAGTACTTTACCAGCAAATTTCCTGCTACCCCGCTTAGCGATTTTGTAAATGGAGTCTATTCCATCGATGTCCCATCGAGGGAACAGTGGGAGGCAATCGAGCAGTTTGCCCCTTATGAGCTGGCCATCGATGCCGGCAAGGCGATGTGGGATACCCCGTTTGCAAACGGCAAATCCTACGCTGACTGTTTCGAAAATGGTGGCGCGGTAAGGGAACAGTATCCCTACTGGGATTCAGATCGCCAGGAAATCATCACCATGGAGCTGGCCATCAATGAATGCCGCACCGCCAATGGCGAAGAGGCCCTGAAATACAGCAAGGGTAAAATCGCGGAAATTTCCGCCTATATGTCCTATATGTCCCGGGGCCAGACAGTCAATGTTGTGGTTCCGGATGATGCCGAGGCGCTGGCGGCCTACGACCGCGGCAAGGAGTTTTACTACAGCAAGCGCGGACAGTTGAATTTTTCCTGTTTTGACTGCCACGGCGGCGGCTCCGGTAAGCAGGTGCGGGCTGACAAGTTAAGCCCGGCACTGGGACATACATCACACTTTCCGGTATACCGATCCAAGTGGGGTGGTCTGGGAACCCTGCATCGACGCTTCGGCGGCTGTAACAAGCAGGTTCGGGCCAAGCCATTTAAATCCCAGAGCCAGCAGTACCGGGAACTCGAATACTTCCTGACCTATATGAGCAACGGTCTTGTATTCAACGGCCCTGGCGCCCGCAAATGAGGAGGAACTTAACAATGATTGGAAAAATAGTACCGGCAATTGTCATTGTGCTACTGGTGTTCACTGGCAGTGCCTACGCAAACGAGGAATTCAATGCGGCCTGGGATGCCGCAGATGCCAGGAGAATGGATGCGGCGGCAGTCGGTTATGAATGGCGTGATACCGGCAAGATTCTCGGTAAGGCCAAGGCTGCCGCAGAAGAGGGTGACCTGGAAGCGGCCATGAAACTGGTGGCCAAAGCCCATGAGCAGTCCGAAGATGCCATTGCGCAACAGGCCCGTGAGGCTGAACTGTGGCAATCCCGGGTGCCCCAGTAACCTTTCCATGTTACAGAGCAGGGGGCGCTGGTGTGATCCAGCGCCCTTTTTGTTTGGGGCGCCGAGTGTTGTAATGTATGATTAACCGGGTGGGTTGTTACCGCACTGGTGGCAGAGCCGCCAATTTCAATAACCATGCAGAAACTTGACGACTGGAAAGCAGTATCAGGCACCGCAGCAAGCAAGCGGATGCCGGTGATCGTTATGGTTGACCAGGACCATTGCCCCTATTGCCGTCGGGTGGAGTCCGAATATTTTGCCGCCATCCTGGCTGGCGGGGAATATGAAAACAAGGTGATCTTTGGAAAAATTTCCATCGACGAGGGTGAAACAATTGTTGACAGCGATGGTAGCCGGATTCCAACCCGCAAGTTCCTGGGTCGGTATGATGCCGGCTTTACCCCTACCATCCTGTTTATGGATTCAAAAAAGAACGAACTGGTAGAAAAAATTGTGGGGCTCGGTACCCCGGACTACTATGTCTATTACCTGGAAAAAGCGATTCGGCAGTCAATCGAGATTGCGGCGTCCCGGGCTTGAACGGCCTTACCTGATTTCTGTGGCCGTATTTTTTTGGCCTGAATTTTTCAAGCTGAATTACTCAGCCTGATATCGAATCAGCTGTTTGCGTTCCAGGTATCCGCTCCACAGCCAGCTGTAGGGATGGACATACTCGGTAGGGTGGGGCCCTGACACCAGGGCAATTGCCGATTGTGCCAGCCAAAGATTCCCTGCTCCAGGTTAACCACGTCACCAGACCCCTGCCTTTCCAGATCCGGCCCGACTTTCTCGACCAGCAGCGATGAACGGCGGCCTACCGAACAGTAAAAAATTACCGTTTTCCCCGCAACATTCTCACCAAACAGGTTGAGAAATTCGCTGCGGCTGACATCAGGATCCACACGGACCGCGTTTTCCAGGTGGCTGACGGCAAACTCGTCTGGCTCCCTGACGTCGAAAATTACCAGATCTTCAGATCCCAGGCGATCAACCAGTTCGCTGCTGCCTATGTGATTTACATCCGGATGCTGTTCCGTTATCCACTGATGAATACCCGCCAGTTTTCCTGAATCGGCCCGTGCAAACTGGCCCATGGCGGCAACTAAAATGGCGATGGATATCAGGCTTAATATTCGAGTCATATCGGGGGCAAAAGGAATTGCAGTAAACACGGTGTGAAATTTTCAGGGGCTACGTTGCTACAAACCTGCCAGATCGACGGGGGTTCCCGCAAATTGCCAGCCTCTCAGCAGTCAGGTGGCCGGAACCAGTTCAGGGATTCATGCAGCGTCACCACTGAACCGATTATCATCAGGGTAGGGGCCTGGACATCGGCGGCTGCGACTACGTCGGGTAATTTTTCTATGCTCGAGAGGTGTATTTTCTGGTCCAGTGTGGTTCCCTGCTCGATCATTGCGGCCGGGGTCTCGGGGTCAAGGCCGTGCTTGATAAGATTGCTGGAGATAATGGGTAGACCAACCAGGCCCATATAGATGACAACGGTCTGGTCCGGAGCAACCAGCTGCTCCCAGGGTAAATCAACAGTGCCATCCTGGAGCTGTCCGGTCACGAAACGTACCGACTGGGCGTGGTCCCTGTGGGTCAGTGGAATGCCGCTGTAACAGGCGCAGCCGGACGCCGCAGTAATGCCGGGTACAACCTGGAAAGGGATGCGGTTTTGTGCCAGCAATTCAATCTCTTCCCCGCCCCTCCCGAAAATAAACGGGTCACCGCCCTTCAAGCGGGCCACCCGCTTGCCCTGCTTCGCATAATCAACCAGGGTCTGGTTGATTTCTCCCTGTACCATGGTGTGGTCAGAGCGCTTTTTGCCGACATAAATCATTTCAGCGTCGGGGTTGACCTGCTCGAGGATTCGATCAGATACCAGCCTGTCGTAAAGTACAACTTGTGACTGCTGTAAAAGCCTGTAGGCACGAAAAGTGAGCAAATCAGGATCGCCCGGGCCGGCACCAATCAGGTAAACCTCGCCCCTGCCAAGCTCCCCGAGTTCGCTGTCCAGTGTTTCGACCAGCAGTTTTTCAGCGGAATCCGGATTCCCTGAGAATATGGATTCCGCTACATTCCCGGTCAGCACCCTTTCCCAGAAAACTTTTCGCTGTGCAAGGTCGGTGATCCTGGCGTTTACTGTCTTGCGATAGCGCGCCACGAGATCTGCCAGGCGCCCATATCCCGACGGAACCAATGCATCAATCCTGCCCGCCAGCAGTCTGGCCAGGACCGGTGAAGCGCTGCCACTGGATACCGCGATGCTGATCGGATCCCGGTCGATGACAGTGGGAAAGGTAATGTCAGACAATGAATGATCTGAGACCACGTTAACCGGAATACCAAGTTCATTGCTGGTCCTGGCAACCTCGCGGTTGACTTCATGGTCATCCGTTGCAGCGACTACAAATACATGTTCATTGCTGATGTCACCCTGTTGCCATTTGCGTATCCATACCTGGCCCCCTGATTCTTCAGCAATTTTTTGCAGCCTGCTGTCCAGGTGCGATGCTACTATGTCAATTCTCACCCCGGCCCCGACGATGCCCCGGGCTCGACGCAATGCAATCCTGCCTCCACCAACGATGAGGCAGGCTTTATCTGCAATATTTAACAGTACGGGAAGATTTTTCACGGGGCGGGAATTCAATACTCCAGGATTTTTACGTTAGCCCCGAATACTAACTGCTATGGGCCGGTATTAGCCACACGGCGAATTGAAATAGGGTCATTCGCGGAGTATATTAGAGAATACTTAACAAAGCATTCCCCTTTCCAGTTGATGTGCCAATTGATGTGCCAGGTGGTGCCCGAGATGATATCCAGTATGATTAAAAGGCGGTTTTTGCAGTTGGCAGTCCCGGTGTCATGGGGAGCCCTGTTGACCGCGTATTTACCGAAAGCCCGTGCCGGCGAACTCGCCGCGGATGACTTCAACCTGCTCGGCAGGTTTGTCGCACAGGGACACACTACAACAAGCGGGTTCGCTGATTTCCTCGATGCCCACCATTGCACCTGAACAGGTGCGCAGAATCCACAAAATACCGGGTACATAGCATGTTTGGAAATATAGAAATTCCGTTTGGAAGCGTTATGCTTTTTAACAGCGTAAAACTGAAACCGGGCGTTACCATTGACGATGTTGAAATGCTGATGGGAGAGATGTGCAACGTGGTCAAGAACAACTATGGTGATGATGAAGGCGGGTTTATCGGTGGCCAGGTTTTCAGGAATGCCGGTTTCGTATCCGAACAGGGCTCAATCGGAAAACCGGATGGTACAACGGAGGACGGGCCCGGATTCGATCCGGGTGATGTGGCCATCATCACCTACTGGAAATCTTTTGACCAGCATGAGCGATCCCACGCTGACGAGCTGTTCCTGGAAAAGTTCTCTGCACTCGGTGAATTCTGCGAACAATCCTGGGAGATTGGCTACGAAATGCTGTGGCAGGGCCTGGCCGGGGATTGATGGCCGCACACCAGAGCGGGTGAAGTAATGAAACTTCTCCTGCAATGCAGGTCAAACTATCTAGTACTCCCATATATTGACATCCTCTCCGGTGCTGAGGAGGCGCTCGGCGCGTTCGCTGAGATATCGCTGGAAATTGGGCTGGGACTGGTAGGCGCCCGAAGCGACGTAGTCAAAAACCCCGAGAATGTGAAAGCTCTTGAACATGGCATCAATGGCTATGATTTTTTTGCCCTGGCTGTCGAAGAACACGATGGCCGGGGAAAAACCCAGTCCGAGTTGCTGTGCCCATTTTTCTGCGGTGGTTTCCTTCCCGGAGGGGGTAACCAGCTGCGAGTCTGACCAGCGATTGAGCTGCACTATGTTGAACCCGTCCAGTAGTTGTGCAGCATCCTCCCTGGCGAAAGTCCGGGTGTGCAGTATTGTGCAATTGTCACAATCCGGTTCTTCAAACAACACCGCCAGGGGTTTACCCCCGCCCAGCGCGGCAAGGTTATAAGGCCCGGGAATTATCCACTCCTGGTGGTTCAGGGACCCCGTTTTACCACTCTGTTTGAGACCGGCGACGTAATTGGTGAAACTGGTCTGGCCTTCCATTTTTCCGGATACATAGTCCAGGGCGTAGCCAAATTCCACGATCGGGTAGTAGCCATTAAGACGCAGGGCCACGGTGCGGTCCTCCTTGAAGAAAAGCAGGGTAGGGGTAAAATTTACATCGAGCGCTTCGGCCAGGGTCTTTTCCGTGAAACTCTTTCCGCCCACCTGGATTACTTCACGGTCCCCCCACATGTTGATGGCAACAAGGTCGAAATGCGACTGCAGCTTGTCCAGTATTAGCGGGTCGGTAAAATTTTCTTCCACCAGTTTATTGCAGTAAGGGCAGCCATTCTGGTGAAAGTAGATGATCAGGCGCTTTCCCTGTTCCGCGGCTTCTGCGATGTCTTCCTCGAATTCCAGGAAACTATCCTTGAACCAGTCAGGGTGGATGGTGTCCTTCGATCCCTGGTACTGGCCGAGGGGGCTGGAAGATTGTTCGGTTGCCTGCTGGGCAACAGCGTTCGGTCCAATGACCATAACAGCACATATCACACCTGTACTGAGAGCGAGTACAAAATGTCCGAAACTCTTCATTTTTCTCCTGAACGCATCGTCTGTCCCAAGTTTACTCCCGTTCATGGGGCGGTTCCAATGTTGTTTTGATCCGAGATTCCCTGGACACTAAAAATTACGCTATTCATTTGGTGATATCAATTTACCAATCCAATCCCTCATTGGCACTAAAGAAAAGCATGTGCGTATAAGATAGACTTGAATTTGATCCAGACCAAAACGGCACGGATATGTACAGCTCTCAATCAACCAGCGATTCGCCTGGGCCTGTAATCCGGTTTGTTGTTGGGCTGTTATTTTTTCTTGGTGGGACAATTTCCCATTCACAACAGCAAGAGCCTCCATCCGAGGGCGAATTCAGGCCGATTAATGCAGCGCAGAATATTTATGTGCTGCACGGATCTCTGGACTTTCCAAACCCGGACAACCGGGGCTTTACCAATAACCCGGGGTTTATTGTTACCCTTGAGGGGGTTGTGGTGATTGATCCTGGCAGCAGTGTCCAGGTCGGCAGGAAGGTTCTCGAAGCAATAGAATTCATTACCGACAAGCCGGTGGTGGCAACGTTTTCCACCCACGTCCATGGTGATCACTGGCTCGGAAACCAGGCAATCGCAGAGAAATACCCCGAAGTCAAAATGTACGCACACCCCCGCATGATTGAGGCCGCCAGTACCGGCCAGGCCGCTTACTGGATTGACCTGATGAGCCAGTTGACCGAAGGTGCAACTGACGGCAGCACGGGAATTGTCCCTGACCATGTGGCAGGGGATGGCGATGTGATGCAAATCGGTGAGTTCACATTTTCCATTTTCCACCGGGGCAAGGCCCATACCGATTCTGATATCGCGATCCTGGTAGCTCCAGGAGAAACACTGTTTACAGGTGACCTGGTTTCCAATCGGAGACTGGGGCTCTTAAATGACGGCACCTTCCTGGGATTGATAGATACCCTTGAGTTCCTTGAGACGCTGAAGCCCGAAGTAGTGGTGCCCGGGCACGGAGCCGTCGGTGATAAATCAATTGTCAGTGATATGAAGCAACTCCACCAGATATTGTACAGTACGGTGCAGCTGCACTATGACCAGGGACTGGCGGATTTTGAAATAAAGCCCAGGGTAGTCGAGGCCCTGCAGCAATTTACCGACTGGCACCGTTTCGAGGATGATATCGGGCGTCTGGTGAGCCTTGGCTATCTCGAGGTTGAAGAAAATAATTTTTGACCGTGCGCAGCTGCCTGTGCAATATCGTTGAATGATATGGACCTTGCGCCGGACTATTGATATGTTGTCCTTAACGAAAACTCGCGGTGACATTCCCATTGATTAATAGCGCTGATACCGCCCAATCCAGGATGAAGCAATACCTCCAGCTTGTCGCTACAGGCCCGGAACTGAGCAAGTCGCTGGATGCCGGGCAGGCCGAAGATGCCATTTCGATGATCCTGGATGGTGAGATAGACCCGGTGCGATCGGGAATTTTTCTTATTGCCGTGCGCATGAAAAGGGAAACCGAGGCAGAGAACAGGGGCGCAATGAGCGCGCTGACAGCACGAGTGCGGCATGTTAAGGCACGGGTGCCGGAGGTCCTGGCCATCGCGGACCCGTTTAATGGTTATTCCAGGGGGTTGCCGGCGACGCCCTTCCTGCCGGCATTATTTGCCGCCTGTGGTTTACCGTGTTACTGCCATGGATTGCTCGAAGCGGGCCCCAAGTACGGAATCACCCTGCACCAGGTGCTGGAGCTGGCGGGGAAGCCGGTGAATCTCACTGTGCAGCAGGCAGCTGAAAGACTCGAAGATGGCGACGCCGGATGGTGCTACGTGGACCAGGCGAGTTATATCCCGGAACTGCACCAGCTGGTTGGTCTAAGGGATACCATGGTCAAGCGAACCTGCATTTCTACCCTGGAGGTGGTACTCAAGCCAGTGAGCGGAACGGCCAGGACCCACCTGATGACAGGCTTCGTCCACAAGGCGTATCCACCGGTTTACGCAATGCTGGCGAGGCAGGCCGGGTTTGATTCGGCAATGATCATTCGCGGCGTGGAGGGAGGCAGTATTCCGTCATTGAGCCAGGTGTCGCGATACTTTGGTGCATATGGAGACGGGGAAGCGAAGTTGCACAGGCTATCCCCTGCCGAAATTGGTATTCACCAGGATGAGCGTGCAGTGCTGGTTCCTGGTGATCTCCAGCAGTTGAGTGAATCAGCCGGGTACGGCGAAACCCATGCTCTGTTGCCGCTGGTAGAAAAGACCGTTGCCCTGGGTCTTGATGCCCTGGCCGGTAAGCCTGGCCCGATGCATGACAGCCTGGTATATGGCGCGGCTATCGGACTTTGCCACGCCGGCGTGTGCGGGTCCCTGCAACAGGGTGCCAGCCTGGCCCGCAGTAAACTGGCGAACGGGGAGGCATTGCAGCGCTTTCACCCAGGGTAGGCCGGGTGGTCCATTACCCCGGCAGGCTATCTTGACCGATCAGAACCATTACTGATAAGTTAAAATTGAAGGTTGGATAAATAATTCCAATATGGTAATCACAAATTTCAGGTTTCCCCGGACCAATAATTAAGTACACTCTAGCGGCCGCAAATTCCACCACTAACAATGATAATTGGTATTCCAAAAGAGATCGCTCCCGGTGAGCGCAGGGTAGCCTGTACACCCACCGAGGTGACCAACCTGCGCAAACTGGGCTATGAGGTCATGGTGGAAAGCGGGGCGGGTATGGAAGCAGGACACAGTGACAGGGATTACATCGACGTTAAGGCATCAATCTGTGATAGCGCCGATTCATTGTGGCAACAGGCGGATATAATTTGCAAGGTGCGCCCGCCGATGGACCATCCCATTCTGGGTGATCATGAAGCATCGCTGTTGACGAAAAACAAGACCCTGATCAGTCTTTTCTTCCCGGCCCAGAATGAATTACTGTATACCGGGATCGCTGAAGCAGGCGCTACGGTCATAGCCATGGACGCCATTCCGAGGATTTCCCGGGCGCAGAAAATGGACGTGCTTTCATCCATGGCCAACGTCGGGGGCTACAGGGCGGTCATTGAAGCGAGCCAGCACTTCGGTCGTTTTTTTACCGGGCAGATAACGGCTGCCGGCAAAATTCCGCCTGCGAAAGTGCTGGTTATCGGGGCCGGAGTCGCTGGCCTTTCGGCCACGGGTACAGCTGTCGGAATGGGCGCCATTGTGCGGGCATTCGATACCCGGCCTGAAGTCAGGGAGCAGGTAGAAAGTATAAACGCGGAATTCCTCGAAGTTCAGTTTGAAGAAGACGGCTCTGGTGACGGGGGTTATGCAAAAGTCATGAGCCCTGAGTTTATCGAGGCAGAAATGGCGTTGTTTATGGCGCAGGCGAAGGAGGTCGACATTATTATCACCACCGCCCTGGTACCCGGTAAGCCGGCACCAAAACTGATTACCGAGGAGATGGTTAAGGCCATGAAACCCGGCAGCGTCATCGTTGACATGGCGGCAGAGCAGGGCGGCAACTGTGAGCTCACTGTTGCGGGTGAAGTCAGCGTCATCCATGATGTTTCAATCATCGGTTACACCGATTTTCCGAGCCGGATGGCGGCTCAGTCGAGCCAGCTGTACGCAACTAATGTGCGCCACCTGCTGACAGATCTAACCCCGGAAAAGGATGGCGTTCTGGTGCTTGACCTGGAGGATGATGTGGTCCGGGGCAGCACAGTTGTGAAACAGGGGGAGATACTGTGGCCGCCACCGCCGATACAGGTTTCAGTTGCGAAACCGGCACCTGTGGAACCTGCTGTGGAACTGCCGAAGGCAGATAAAACCAGCCGCACAGTGACCACCGTTACCGCTATGGGTTTGGCAGTCCTTGCCATACTGGCCATGGGCGCTGTGGCGCCGGCTTCGTTCATGACTCATTTCACTGTTTTCGTACTGGCCTGTTTTATTGGCTGGCAGGTCATCTGGAATGTGACCCCCGCGCTGCATACCCCGTTAATGAGTGTGACCAATGCCATTAGCAGTATTATTGTTATCGGCGCGATGCTCCAGGTAAGCACACCGGGATACCTCGCCATGGGGCTTGCCGTGGCGGCATTGACCCTGGCATCAATCAATATTGCAGGCGGATTCCTGGTCACCCATCGCATGCTTTCCATGTTCAGGAAGGACTAGAGAAATGGTGCTGCCCGCAGGAGTACTCACCTCTTCCTATATCATTGCCAGCGTACTGTTCATTCTCAGCCTCGGGGGGTTGAGTCACCAGGAAAGCGCACGGCGGGGCAATTTTTATGGCATCGCGGGGATGGTCATTGCCATTGTCGCGACACTGTTCGATTCCCGAGTCGAAAACTATGGGTGGATCATGTTGCCCATGCTGGTTGGCGGAGCAATCGGTGTCTACCGCGCCCTCAAAGTTGAAATGACCCAGATGCCGGAGCTGGTTGCGATGCTGCACAGCTTTGTCGGGCTTGCCGCGGTACTGGTGGGAATCTCAACCTATCTGGGCAGTGAAGGGCAATTTTTCGGGGTGGATAAAACCATCCACGAAATCGAGATTTTCATCGGCGTCCTGATCGGTGCGGTTACCTTTACCGGGTCAGTTGTCGCCTTCGGAAAATTACAGGGCATGGTGACAAGCAAACCATTGCTGCTGCCATTGCGTCACTGGATAAACCTTGCCGGTCTGCTTGCCTGCATCTGGCTCGGCGCTCAGTTCATTGCGGCTCCGGGTGTGGATTCCGGTATGGCGCCGCTGATTTTTATGACCGTCATTGCCCTGCTGTTTGGCGTTCACATGGTCGTGGCAATCGGGGGTGCCGACATGCCGGTAGTAATATCGATGCTGAACAGTTATTCCGGATGGGCCGCAGCGGCAACCGGCTTCATGCTCTCCAACGACTTGTTGATAGTGACCGGTGCGCTGGTTGGTTCAAGCGGCGCCATCCTCAGTTACATCATGTGCCGGGCCATGAACCGGAAATTTATCAGCGTGATACTCGGCGGCTTCGGCGGTGCCCCGGTCATTCCCGGCGGCGCAGCCAGCGAAACCCAGGGTCAAGTAAACCCGATTTCTGTGGATGAATGCGGCGACAGGCTTGGACAGATTTCTTCCCTGGTTATCGTGCCGGGTTACGGCATGGCGGTTGCCCACGCCCAGCATCCGGTGTTCGAGTTAACCCGCAAACTGCGGGCCAAAGGGGTCACTGTTCGCTTCGCCATTCATCCGGTTGCAGGAAGAATGCCCGGGCACATGAATGTCCTGCTGGCCGAGGCCCGTGTTCCCTACGATATTGTGCTGGAAATGGATGAGATCCAGCCGGACCTTGCGAATACCGACATGGTGATGATTATCGGGGCCAACGACATTGTCAATCCATCCGCCCTTGACGACCCGGCCAGCCCAATTGCCGGTATGCCGGTTATAGAGGCATGGCGGGCAAGTGAAGTCGTGGTATTGAAGCGCAGTATGGCCAGCGGTTACGCCGGCGTGGAAAACCCGCTTTTCTTTAAGGAAAACACCTGGATGCTGTTCGGTGACGCCAGGTCGAGTATTGAGGCGCTAAACAGCTACCTCGGAGCCGAATAAGTTTCCGGCCGGGAAACTGGCTCCGTAGCCATTCCCATAGCACAGGTGAAAGCACTTTCTCCTATAAGTAATATTTACTGGATTTTCGCCTATACAATAGAATACCATCCTCCATTCTGAGGTATTCGGAAATGCTTCAGTCCATGGAATTCTCGTAAAGTAGAATATTATTCTATAATCTATTAATTTTAGAAAACATTTTTCAGATTTTAAATCAATGACAAAAAATTGTTCGCAAGATACACGCAAGCTGATCCAGAAACTTCGTAGCACTACTACCGGCATTGATGTCGAATACCAGCTGGCTACAGGCGAAACCAGCCGGAGAATTTACCTGGACAGCACGGCCAGCACGCTGCAGCTGGGTGTGGTCAAGGATGTCATGGAGAAATACCTGCCCTATTACGCCAACACCCATACCACTGTGCACTTCAATGCCCAGCTGTCGACCCGGGAGTTTGACTGGGCCCATAACATGTGCCTGGATTTCGTCAATGCCGACCCCGAAGAATATGGCTGTTTCTTTGTCGGCAGCGGAACCACGGGGGGAATCAACCGGATTGCCCGCACATTAAACAGAAAATACCCGGACCGGGATGTGGTGATCACGTCCATCATGGAACACCACTCCAACGATTTACCGCACCGTAAGAATTTCCGGGAAGTGGTCCATGTTCCTGTGGTGATGACGGATAAGGGCATGGGATCTGTAGATATGAATGCCATGGCGGCTGCACTGGAAAAATACGGTGACCGGGTCAACTATGTGTCGATTACCGGAGTGTCAAATGTCACTGGTATCGTCAATCCCATCTATGACATTGCCGAACTTGCCCATGCCCAGGGTGCCCTGATGCTGGTGGATGCAGCACAGATGGCTGCCCATGTACCCATTAAAATGAGCGGCCACGATAACCCGATGCGCAACATCGATATGCTGGCCATGTCCGGCCACAAGATTTATGCCCCGTCATCACCAGGGGTAGTGATCACCCGTAAGGAGCTTTTCAGCGGCGTCGAGCCCGATGAAGTCGGCGGCGGCATGGTGGATGATGTCTATACTGAACACTATCTTTCCACGGACAATTTTCCTGACCGCGAAGAAGCGGGTACGCCGAACATTGCCGGGGCTATTGCACTGGCTACGGTTTTATATACTCTCAAGTCCATTGGCATGGATGTCATTGATGAAGAGGAATCCGAGATTGTCGGTTATGCGGTCAAGCGCCTCAATGAAGTTGACGATGTCGTGGTATACGGGCACAAGGACCCGGATGCCTGCCACCGTACCGGTGCTGTGTCCATGAATGTGCGCGACATGCACCATTCACTGACCGCAGCGGTTCTCAATGACTATTTCAATATTGCCGTGAGGAATGCCTGTTTCTGCGCCCATCCCTATGTACGGGAAATGATTTCCGAGGATCTCGGTGAGCAGATGGAGGGGCTGACAAATGAAGAACTTGAGACCCTGGCCGATCTCCACCGCGGCATGGTACGGGCCAGTTTCGGCATCTACAATACCAAAGAAGATGTAGACGCGCTGGTTCATGCCATGTCTGAAATTGCATCAAACAAACAATATTACATCGAACGGTACCACCGCGACGACGGAGATAGCTATTTCCACAATTCATTCAAGTTCAACAGCACGCCGGTTTTCTCTGCCCGGGAGGCGGTGGATTCCTGGCTGTCCAGCTAGCCATGCCTGTAATCTGAAATCGATGCTCAGGATTTTGAGTCTGGGGTCAGAGTAAAAATTCTTTTTTGTTTGCCCGGAATCAGGACCCCGTCATTGCTTCGACCGGCAGCCTGATGTCGAACTGTTCTCGCAGGGTTTCATCGGCCTGGGCGAGGTGGTCGGGAAAATGGCTGGCAAGGATATCCCGGGTTTTCTGTATGGCCACTTCACGTATATCCCTGGCACCGTCGTCCTCCCATTCCGCCGCAGTTCTACGGTCCGCGATATCGGGATAGAGAAAGTCGCTTCGCATTCTGGCGTAAGTGTCGGCTTCACCGAGGAAATGTCCTTCACTCCGAACCACGCTGTCTATGGCTTCGGTTGACAGGGCATCATCGCTGATTTCCAGGGGCTTCAGGGATCGCATGATTCCCCCCAGCATGTCATTGTCGATAACATAGCTTTCCAGGGCGACGCTCATCAGGCTGGCCTGGACCCCGGCCGCCTGGGTGATCAGGTTACTGCCGGCCTGGGCGGCGAGGTTCACCGAAAGGCATTTTTCGTAGCCGCTCTGGGCATCGGCGATTTTGCTGTCCGTGGCGCCGGCGATGGATACGCAGGGCAGGTCGTAATATCGGGCCAGCTGTGTCACCGCCGCGGTGGCGATGGCCTGTTCGCCGCCGCCGCCGCTGAGCCTGTCCGTGGCGCCGGCAATGGATACGCAGGGCAGGTCGTAATATCGGGCCAGCTGTGTCACCGCCGCGGTGGCGATGGCCTGTTCGCCGCCACCGCCGCTGAGTCCGCCGGTGCGTAGGTCGGTAATCATGGGTTTGGGCCCGAAAATTACCCGGGCAGCGGGGTTTACCAGCCAGGCAAATATGCCCCCGGCGATGGATTCGGCCATGGACTGTGCCACCGAGCCAGCCAGGTGGACAGGGGAGGAAGCGCCAATCTGCCCGAAACTATTCGCGTGTGCGGGTATTCCCCCGAGCGCGCATTGTTCCAGCACATCACAGGATTGTTCGTGGAATCGCAGTGGTGGAACCACGTGGTTGATGTTGAATGACAGGAACGGCTTTTCCTCGAAGGCTTGCCGCGAACCCGCCAGCGAATAGCACATGCGGGCGATTTCCCGGGCATTGTCCCCATTGCAGGCACTGACACAGACATGCTTGGCGGTACCGGCCAGGCAGGCATAGGCGGTATTGATATCGAGCAGCTGATCTGTAGGCATATCCCTGGCCACCAGCGAGCGGCTGAAGAAATGAATGTTGTCGAGTGTGTCAACCAGTCGGGCCGCATCGTACAGGTCCTTCAGGGTCGAATCCCGATAGAGGCCGGTATCGAGGTCGACAATGCTGGGCGAGGCCCCCCCGGATCCCATATGCACATTGCAACCTGACAGGTCCATGGTGTGTTGGGTTGCCTGGCCATACAATGAAAATCCACGGGCGAAACCGGCGATGGCGTCTTCAACCAGGGCGGTTGAGAATGTCAGTCGGCCATCTTCATGGAGGGTGCCGCCCGCCGAGGTGACCTTCTCGATGATTGATGGCGTGGCATCTGACAGGCCGGTGCGTGAGAGAATGTCGAGGATAGCCTGGTGGAATTTAGGCAGGTCCTTGTCATCGAGCGGCCGGTACCTGCCTCCGGGCATTCCGGGCCACACCGGCGTCAAGGCTGGAGTGGCCTCAACCTCCATTGACTCGGCCCGTCTTCGCCTGCCGCGCCGCGAGTCCTTACGGCTTGCGGGTGATTTTCTATCTGAATCGCTCATGGATAACTCTTTGTTCCAGGCCGATTTCGACTATTCAGGAGGGATAAGGACAAGTTTCCCTGGATAGGCCTTGGCAATGAAATCCTGCTGGGCGGTGACAATCTCGTTGAGGGGATAGGTTTTCGAGACAAATGGCCTGAGCTGGTCGTTTTCGATGTATGACACGATATTTTCAAACACGATATCCTCCTGGAAGGTACAGCCGAAAAAACTCAGGTCCTTGAGGTAAAGTGTGCGCACGTCGAATTCCACCATTGGCCCGCCAATGGCACCCGCGGTCACGTAGCGCCCGCCGCGTTTCAGGACCCCAAGCAGCGCACCCCAGGCATTACCCACGACCAGGTCCACCACTACGTCCACGGATTCCTCACCGAGGGCCGCAACGGGATTGTCGTTCCTGTCGATGACGCGATCGGCTCCCATGTTTCGTACGGCCTCCTGCTTTTTCGCAGAGGCTATCGCGATAACCGTGGCTCCCCTGATCTTTGCCAGCTGCACCGCCGCGGAACCTACTCCACCGGATGCCCCGGTAACCAGGATGGTCTCGGCACCCACGGATGCGCGCTGCAGCATCCCTTCCGCTGTGGAATAGGCGCAGGGGAACCGAACCGAGTTCGGTGTCACTCCAGTGGCAATTCACCGCCCAGGTTTCCCGGGAGGGGGCTCGCACATACTGCGCAAAACCGCCATCGCATTCGGAGCCAATGGTCCAGCATTCGAATGGCCGGTAGTCGACGTAGCTGCGCAGCATATTCCTCACCAGTACTCTCTCGCCGACCCGGTTCGGGGAAATATCCTCACCAACGGCAGCGATATGGCCACAGATATCCGCACCCTGGATACGGGGAAATTCGAGCGGCGTACCCGACCAGCTGCCGTCTTCATCGCTGGCGTCTTCAAAACCCGCCGCGCTCCCGGCATTGGTCTCCCCGGTTACATTCTTCGAGTACCAGGCGATACGGGTATTGATATCGGTATTGTTGACACCGGCGGCAGCAACCTTTACCAGAACCTCGCCGTTGCGGGGTCGTGGCACTGGCACATCCTTGCGATATTCCAGTTTTTCAAAGCCGCCATGCCCGGTGAGCAGGACAGCGTGCATGGTATTGGGTATGTTCATGGGTATGTTTGTGAGTATGTTTGTGGAGTAGCCGTGTCAGGTTAACAATAGTGGTTGTGTCTGCTATAAATGTCCAGACACGAATGGTTGGTCATTGGGATATGGTAATAGCATTAAAGCGCCCTGACCAGTAATCCTGGTTGATGCATTGCAGGTGCGATATCACAGGTCCGGGGGAGTTCCGCTGGTCCAGTCTCCCTCAATTGCAATTTGTGGAAGTTACAGTATTACATTACGGATGGTGTAATATAATCGGTCTGCAAGCCCTTTTGGTTTGACAGGCCAGACCCCTGAAGAAAACTTAACCAATAATTCCCGTATCAGTCATATGAATATTCATGAATACCAGGCCAAGTCACTGCTCAATGACTTTGGTGTTGCGGTGCCACGCGGGCACGTGGCGTTTAGTGTCGATGAAGCCGTAGATGCGGCAAAATCCCTTGGTGGTAATGTCTGGGTGGTAAAAGCCCAGATTCATGCCGGCGGCAGGGGCAAGGGCGGGGGTGTCAAAGTAGTGGATTCCATGGACAAGCTTGAATCCACTGCCGGCGAGATTCTCGGCATGCAGCTGGTTACCCACCAGACCGGTCCGGCGGGACAGGAAGTAAAGCGGATTTACATCGAGGAGGGCTGCGACATTGCCCGGGAACTCTATCTTGGCCTGCTGGTTGATCGCGGAAGCAGCCGGGTTACTGTCATAGCATCTACCGAGGGAGGTATGGATATCGAGGAAGTGGCCGAAAAGACCCCGGAGAAAATTATCAAGGTGATTATAGATCCGGCTATCGGGTTACAGCCTTTCCACGCACGTAGACTGGCTTTCGGGCTGGGGCTGGAAGGAAACCAGGTGAGATCGGCGGTGAAATTACTGGGCGGCATGTACAGGGCATTTACCGAGCTGGATGCCAGCATGGTGGAAATTAATCCCCTTGTTGTGCTTGCAGACGGTGAACTGATGGCCCTCGATGCGAAAATGAATTTCGACAGCAACGCGCTCTACCGACACAGCAATATTGAAGACCTGCGCGATGAGAACGAAGAAGATCCGGCCGAGGCCGAGGCCAGCGAACATGAACTGAATTACATCAAGCTGGACGGCTCCATCGGCTGCATGGTTAACGGTGCAGGCCTGGCCATGGCAACCATGGACATTATCCAGCTATACGGCGCCTCACCGGCTAATTTTCTCGATGTCGGGGGAGGAGCAACGGCGGAACGGGTAACCGTTGCCTTCAAGATCATCCTGTCCGATCCCAATGTAAAGGGCATCCTGGTGAATATTTTTGGCGGCATCATGCGCTGCGATGTCATCGCCGAAGGCATCGTCACCGCGGCAAAAGAGGTCCATCTCAACGTGCCGCTGGTGGTCAGGCTCGAAGGTACCAATGTCGAGAAAGGCAAGGCGATCCTGGCGGATTCCGGTTTGCCCATTGTCTCTGCGGACAATCTTGGCGATGCCGCACAGAAAGTGGTTGATGAAGTCAACCGCAGTTCCAGCGCCAGGGAGGAAGGATAATGTCGGTCCTGGTCAATCGATCCACCAAAGTTATCTGTCAGGGTTTTACCGGTTCCCAGGCGACATTCCACAGCGAACAGGCGATCGAATATGGCACCCGCATGGTAGGCGGGGTCACTCCCGGCAAGGGCGGGATGACCCACCTCGGATTACCAGTCTTCAACACGGTGATCGAGGCGGTAGACCAGACCGGGGCCAATGCGTCGGTAATTTATGTGCCCCCGCCGTTTGCCAGTGATGCGATCCTGGAAGCAATAGATGCTGAAATTCCACTCATCGTATGTATTACCGAAGGTGTACCGGTTCTGGATATGGTCATGGTCAAGCGCACCCTGGAAAATTCTCCCAGCCGCCTGATTGGGCCTAATTGCCCCGGTATCATTAGCCCGGAAGCGTGCAAGATCGGGATCATGCCGGGCCATATTCACCGCAAGGGGAATGTCGGCATCGTTTCCCGTTCCGGCACCCTGACCTATGAAGCGGTGGCACAGACCACAGCGGAAGGACTGGGGCAGAGTACCTGCATAGGCATTGGCGGCGATCCGGTCAATGGAACCAATTTCATCGACTGCCTGGAACTGTTTCTCTCGGACCCTGAAACCGAATCTATAATCATGATCGGCGAAATTGGCGGGACCGCAGAAGAAGAAGCAGCGGATTTCATCAAGCGCAGCAATATCAAGAAACCGATGTGCGCGTTTATTGCTGGGGTTACTGCTCCACCCGGGCGCAGAATGGGGCATGCCGGTGCCATCATCGCCGGTGGTAAAGGCGGTGCTGGCGACAAGATTGAAGCGTTGAAAAGTGCGGGTATTGCTGTTGCCGATTCCCCGGCTGCCCTGGCCAGCACGCTCAAAACGGTATTGTAGCCAGGAATTCCAGCATTCCGCGTGGCGCCGGAATTGCTGCAATGTGCTGGAGCAGCTTGCGCGCCCGGATATCATTGATATGCAGGGATTACCGATCAACCTCATCCGGTTTTGCGTGACCACAAACCCGTGCTAGTTTTACCGGTTATCAATCCCGACCCCGCTCCAGACCATGCCAGGTAATATGGAACACCAGATCGCCGAACACATTTTTTCCAGGTTCGACGAGTTCTACGACGAATTTCGCGAAATTCCTGCGCGGGCGAAAGTCGCGTTCGAGAGGCGCTACCACCGCGAATCACTGCGCCTCAGCAGCGAGCGGCTCAGCCTTTACAGCCGCAGCATTACGCAGGAAGGGGAAGCCATTACCCGGCTATACCCCGAAATCAAGAAACGGGAAGACCGCTGGAATATTGTTGAGAAAATATTCAGCGACATTGCAGGCGACGTCTATCACGCGGACCTGGCACTGGCCTACCTACACTCGATCCGCAGGAAAATTTATATCAGTGAATGGCTGGTTGAGGACTACTCCTCGGGCCAGGTAAAAATACTGGATCAGGCCCAGTATGGGCAATGCTATTACCACGTCAACCTCGATGACACGATTTCCGAAGCGATGGTCGAGGATGTTCTCGACCTCGAAGGGTTCCAGTCACGATTCCGGGATGTTCGCGGCGATGCCGGGCTTGTGGTAGAGCGCCTGGGGCGGAATTTGCGCCTCCATGACCAGGATGCCAGTCACCCGGCCAGCTTCGACATGTTCCGGGCAGGGTTTTACCGCAACCGCGGCGCTTACCTTGTGGGGCGGTTCAACTATCTGGATGGCAGGCATCGGCCGTTCATCCTCGCCCTGTTGAACAGCAAGTCAGGCATATATGTTGATGCGGTAATCACCAGCTCGACCTACGCGCACAATATGTTCAGTTCCACGCTGGCCAATTTTCATGTCACCAACGACTATTACCATGAGCTGTGCCTGTTCCTGAAGAGTATTATGCCGATGCGGCCGCTGGGATTGCACTATTCAACGATTGGCTACAACCATCTCGGCAAAGTTGCAGTGATGCGGGAAATGGA
>PVMK01117550.1_pt1 | contig 31954 bp, 31 predicted proteins | sample 1853481 | NCBI WGS metagenome assembly PVMK01 (sample SAMN08533507, study PRJNA380276) | Marine sediment metagenome, whole genome shotgun sequencing project.
TTTCTGTGGTGCCGATCTCCTCGACCTCTGAAGTCGGCTGGCCGCGCTCATAGGTCTGGCGCCAGACCTCGAGATCTTTCAGGTAACGGACTTTTCATTCGACGTGCTCTCGCAGCGTCTCCGCGAACTTTCGTTCTTGAACGCCGGGTTTGCGAATTCAGATCACCGACGAACGCTCGGGGAAGAACCATGACTTTTGTTACGAGGGCGGAATCGTCTCTTTTGTCGAGCATTTGAATCGCGCGCGCGCACCACTCCACACCCCGCCAATCTTTGTTTCTGGCGAACGCCGCTATCCGAGCAGCCACGGCGAGATTCCCGTGCAGATCGAGATCGCACTCCAGTTCAACGAGTCCTACAACGAGAGCGTCTTCTCGTTTCGCAAACAACATCAACACCATCGAGGGTGGGACCCACCTGATCGGCTTTCGAACTGCACTGACCCGAACCCTCAACCGCTATCTCACGAACCAGAAAAAGAACGGCAGGGATGCCGGGAGAGGCGATCAGCGGAGACGACACCCGCGAAGGATTGACGGCTGTGATTTCGGTGAAGCTGCCGCAGCCCGGAATTCGAAGGGCAGACCAAGACCAAGCTCGGCACCAGCGAGGTTCGCGGCCTCGTGAGGCAATCCTCTACGACCAGCTCGGCGATCACCTCGAAGAAAACCCCGCGACTGCAAAGCAGATCCTCTCGAAGATCCAGGACGCGGCGCGAGCCCGGCTGGCCGCGCGAAAGGCCCGGGATCTGGCCCGCCGGAAGGGAGCGCTTTCGGATCACAGTCTGCCGGGCAAACTCGCGGATTGTCAGGAGCGGGATCCATCCAAGGCCGAACTCTTCATCGTCGAGGGTGATTCTGCGGGCGGCACCGCCAAACAGGGCCGATCGCGCGAAACCCAGGCGATCCTGCCGATCCGCGGCAAGATCCTGAACGTCGAACGAGCGCGACTGGATCGGATGCTATCGAGCACGGAGATTCAGGCGCTGATCACCGCGATCGGCTGTGGATCGGATCGGACTTCGATGTCTCGAAGGCCCGCTACCACAAGGTCATCATCATGACCGACGCCGATGTGGACGGCAGCCACATTCGCACCCTGCTGCTCACCTTCTTCTTCCGGCAGATGAAGGAATTGATCGAAGCCGGCTATCTCTACATCGCGCAGCCGCCCTTGTTCAAGGTGAAGAAGGGCAAGCACGAGCGCTACATCAAGGACGAGCGGAGCCTCGAAGAGTACCTGCTCAAGCTCGCACTCGAGAACGCCGAGGTCACACCTCGAGGTTCGGCCACTCCTCTCGAAACCGGTGCACTGCGTCAGCTGCTCGAGCGTGCGAGCTACTACCGTGCCGTTCTCGCACGACTCAAACTGCGGCGCCTCGACAGCCGGGTGGTCGACGCGGTGGTGAGCGCGGGCGTGCCGCGCGAGGCGGATCTCGTCGATGAAGGCGCGCTGCGCGAGACGATCGCCCCGGTGATCGACGAGCGTTTTCAGCTCCTGTATCCCGACTTTGAGCCGGTCAACTGGACGACTTCGCCCGACCCTGAGCACGGTGGCTTTCGACTTGTCGCAGGAGCGCGGCGCTCGGGCGTCGTCTACCGGACAGCGCTCGACACGGATTTCATCCGCTCCGCGGACTACGTGCGCCTCGCGAAACTCAACGCTCAAATCACGCAAATCGGCTCTGGTCCATTCCGCGTCAACCGCCCGGATGGATCCAAAGCAGAGGAGATCGTCAGCCCCGTTGCGCTTCTCGAATACCTGCTGAAGATCGGCGAAAAGGGGCTCACCATCCAACGCTACAAGGGACTCGGAGAGATGAATCCCGATCAGCTCGCAGACACCACGCTCGATGCAGAGAATCGGACCCTGCTCCAGGTGCGCGTACCCGATGCCGTCGAGGCGGATCTCGCCTTTACGACGCTGATGGGCGACGACGTAGAGCCGCGCCGCGAGTTCATCGAGCGCAATGCACTCGAAGTGCAGAACCTCGATATCTAGGAAACGATTGCCGTGAGTGACGAACCCAGACTGCCCGGCGACGACGCCTCCGGAGGGGATGCGGGGGGAGGTGCGCCCCCGGAATTCTCCCACCCGCCGGTCAATATCGAAGACGAGGTTCGGCGCTCGTTTCTCGATTATTCGATGTCGGTCATCATCAGCCGCGCGCTACCCGATGTGCGCGACGGCCTCAAGCCCGTTCACCGGCGCATCCTCTATGCGATGTACCAGGAGGGGCTGCTGTCGTCCCGAAGCTACTCGAAGTCCGCGGGAGTCGTCGGCGAGGTCTTGAAGCACTACCACCCGCATGGCGACAGTGCGGTCTACGACTCGATGGTCCGGATGGCCCAGGATTTTTCGCTCCGCTATCCGCTGGTCGATGGTCAGGGCAATTTCGGGTCCATCGACGGCGATTCGGCCGCTGCCTATCGCTATACCGAGGCGCGCCTCGATGCCCTCGCGGAGGAGATGCTCCAGGACATCGACCGCGAGACAGTCGACTTCGTGCCGAACTTCGACGGTGGTGTCATGGAGCCGGTCGTGTTGCCGTCGCGCTTCCCAAATCTGCTGGCGAACGGATCGTCGGGGATCGCGGTCGGGATGGCGACGAACATCCCGCCCCACAACCTGCGCGAACTCTCGGACGCGATCGTTCTCGAAGCCACCAACCCGAATTGCACGCTCGACGAATTGCTCGAAAAGATCCCCGGCCCGGACTTTCCGACCGGCGCGATGATCTGCGGCCGCGACGGAATCCGCTCCGCGTACGCGACGGGCCGCGGCCTGCTCACGGTGCGCGCGCGCGCGGATTTCGAAGAGAGCAAGCGCGGCCCGCGGATCGTCGTTACCGAGATCCCCTACATGGTCAACAAGTCGTCGCTCCTCGAGCGGATCGCCGATCTCGTGCGCGCCGGCAAGATCGATGGAGTCACCGATCTTCGCGACGAATCGAATCGCGATGGGATGCGGGTCGTGATCGAATTGCGACGCGACGCGCAGGGCGACATCGTACTCAATCAGCTCTACAAACAGACGCCGCTGCAGTCGACTTTTGGCGTGAACCTGCTCGCGCTCGTAAACGGCCGACCCCAGCTCCTCACCCTCAAGCAGGCGCTCCGGCACTTCCTCGACTTCCGCGCAGAAGTCGTCGTGCGTCGAGCCACCTACGACCTCGCGCAGGCCGAGGTGCGCGCGCATCTGCTCGAGGGTTTCGAGATCGCGCTCGACAACCTCGACGAAGTGATCGCGATCATTCGCGCCTCACAGTCGACCGCGGATGCCCGCACGCGAATCATGGAGCGCTTCGAACTCAGCGAGAGACAAACCAACGCGATCCTCGAGATGCGCCTGCGGTCGCTGACGGCTCTCGAGCGCCAGCGTGTACTCGAAGAGCTCGAGGAGATTCGCGCCAAGATCGCGGACCTCGCAGATCTGCTCTCGAGCGACGCGCGGATCCTCGACGTGGCGGTCAAGGAGGTTCAGGCGATCAGCGATCGCTTCGGCGACGACCGCAAGACCGAACTCGTTGGCCCCGTGGAGGGGATCAGCACCGAAGACCTGATCGTCGAAGAGGACATGGTGGTGACCGTGTCCAACAGCGGTTACATCAAGCGCAATCCGCTGACCCAGTACCGCGCGCAAAGGCGCGGCGGCAAGGGCGTGAAGGGCATGGCGGCGCGCGAGGCCGATTTCGTCGAGCGCCTCTTCGTCGCCTCGACGCACGCCTACATCCTCTTCTTCACCACCCGCGGGCGCGCCCATTGGTTGAAGGTCCACGAACTTCCACAGCTCGGTCGCGCGGCGCGTGGCCGAGCGCTCAACAACGTTCTGCACCTCGCCGAGGGTGAGCGCGTCCAGGCGACGCTGCCCGTGCGGAGTTTCGAGGACGTCGACGTCGACGGCGATTTCGTGCTGCTCTGCACCCGAAAAGGTGTGATCAAAAAGTCACCGCTGACCGCATTCTCGAATCCCAGGCGCGGCGGAATCATTGCGATCAATCTCGACTCCGAGGACGAGTTGATCGCGGCGTGTCGGACGAACGGGTCGCAAGAAGTCGCCATCGCGAGTCGCGGTGGCAAGTCGATCCGCTTCCCCGAAGGGCAGGTGCGGGCGATGGGACGCGCGGCTGCGGGTGTGCGCGGGATGACGCTAACCGACGGTGACGAGGTGGTCGGGATGGAGATTCTCTCCCCGGGCGCGACGATCCTCACCGTCACCGAAAAGGGTTATGGAAAGCGAACCCCACTCGAAGACTACCGGCTGCAGCGCCGCGGAGGCCGGGGCGTGATCACGATCCGGACCTCGGATCGCAACGGCAAGGTCGTACGCGTGGCGCAGGTCGTAGACGACGATGAAGTCATGCTGATCACCGATGGCGGCAAGGTGCTGCGCTGCCCCGTCAAGGGAATTTCGACGATGGGCCGCGCGACCCAGGGCGTGCGCGTGATGAAGCTCGATAGTGGCGAGCGACTCGTCTCGATGGCTCGGCTCGCCGAAAGCGACGAGGACGAGGCACCTCTCGAGGGTGAAAAGTCGCCGGATCCCGTGGCGTCGAAAGGCAACGGCCCGACGTCGGGACCCAATGGCGCGGAGCAGACTGAAACCGAAGCAGAAGAGGACAACTAGGAGCACGACCCCAGAATGGGGCCGTGCGACGCCGCAAAGGGAATCCGAAGAATTCCCCAGCCAAGAGAGCAATCCCATCGTGGGGTTGTTCGACGATGCGTAAGCTTTGGCCGAAGGCCAACGCGCAGCTAGCCCCCAAGAGGCCGAACCGTGACTACTGATCGTTCAAAGGAACTCTTCAAGCGCGCCAAGCGCGTGATTCCCGGCGGTGTCAACAGCCCCGTGCGTGCCTACGGTTCCGTGGGCGGTGTGCCGCGCTTCATCGAGCGTGGCAAGGGTTGCCGCATCTGGGATGCCGACGGCAACGAATTCATCGACTTCGTCGGATCGTGGGGGCCGTTGATTGCGGGCCACGCCAACCCGTCCGTCCTCAAGGCGCTGCGCACGACAATGGCGTCGGGAACGAGCTTCGGCGCGCCGACGCAGCTCGAAATCGAACTTGCCGAGGCCATCACCGGCGCGCTGCCGAGTGTGAAGAAGATCCGCATGGTGAGTTCGGGCACCGAGGCGACGATGAGCGCGCTGCGCCTCGCGCGGGGTGCGACCGGTCGCGAGCGCGTCTTGAAGTTCGAGGGCTGCTACCACGGCCACGTCGACGCGTTGCTGCTCGGTGCGGGAAGCGGCGTCGCGACGCTCGGCATCCCGGGTTCCCCCGGCGTTCCCGATAGCTACGCGGACCTCACCATCCAGGCGCCTTATAACGATGTGGGCGCCGTCCGGCAGGCCTTCGAACGCTGGGGGGACGAGATCGCCTGCGTGATCGTCGAACCGCTCGCGGGCAACATGGGTTGCGTTCCGCCGCTGCCGGGTTTCCTCGAAGAATTGCGCGAGTGTTGCGATCGCTCTGGTGCGCTGCTGATCTTCGATGAGGTCATCACGGGTTTCCGCCTCGCCTGGGGCGGCGCGCAGAAGCTCTACCGCGTGAAGCCGGACCTCACCTGTCTCGGAAAGATCGTCGGCGGCGGCTTGCCCGCAGCCGCGTACGGAGGCCGCCGTGATTTGATGGCCCAGATTGCGCCCGAAGGGCCTGTCTACCAGGCGGGCACGCTCTCGGGCAATCCGCTCGCGATGGCCGCCGGGCTCGCCACGCTCCGCGAGCTCGCCAAGCCCGGGGCCTACGAACGCCTCGGGGCGACTTCCCAGCAAATGGCGGATGGCCTGACCGAGATCGCCCGCGAAATCGGCGTCGAATTCAGCGCGGTCGCGGTCGGCGGAGCGTTCGGTTTCTTCTTCCACCCGGGCCCGGTCCGAAACTTCGCGGACGCCCAGAAGGCCCACGCGGGGCGCTTCAAGCGTTTTTTCCAGAGCATGCTCGCGCAGGGAATTTACCTCGCACCGTCTCCGTTCGAGACCGGATTCGCGTCTCTTGCCCACAAAGGCCGGGATATCGAGGCCGCTCTGGCGGCTGCGCGGATCGCGATGCGAAAAGCCGCGAGGGTACGTTGAGCCCTTCCCGGACGTTGGCTAGGATGCGCGCCGTCCTCCGGAGTCGCGGCATGCAGCGATCGCCGGGGGATGCCGTGTTTTCAGCCACTGGTCTACGGTGACGGACCGGCAACACGAGGAGAAGCCTCAGGCCGGTGGAGACCGGCGACAGGGTGCCGTCTACCAGGGCGCGTTCGAGGCCGTCATCGCGTTGTTGATCGCGGGCGGCGTCGGAGCCTGGCTGGGACGGGATACTTCGACACCGCACCCTGGCTGCTTCTGATTGGAACCGCGATCGGATTTGCGTCTTTCACCATCCGACTGGTTCGACTCGGGCGTTGGATGAAGGGCAAGAACTCAGGCGACAGCGCCGAAACCGACGAGAGCGAATGATGAGCATCGACCCCGTAGAGCGTTGGAACCTCGCGATTTCCGCGGGCGCTGTGGCGACCTCGCTCGCGGTCGCGCCGCCCGCGTTCACGATGAGTCTCGTGGTCGGAGCCGCGCTCGAAGCTGCGAACTTCCGGGCGCTGCGTCGCTCCGCGCAATTTCTCTTCTGGGGCGTGATGCCCGGGCAGCGCGCCTGGGCGGCCGTCTTCGGCCTGCGATTCAGTCTGCTCGCGATTGGAATTTGCGCGGCGCTCTACTTTGGCGCTGACGCGGCCGGCCTGTTGATCGGATTGTCGCTCATCATGCCCGCGACGCTCATCGAAGCCTGGCGGTCGCGGCCGTCGATCGATTCGAACGCGCCCCGACTCGCCGATGACGATCCGAGCTGGGATCGCTGGAACCCCTGGCTGGCGCGCGAGTCCAAAGTGAGTGCCGAGCCCGACGCGGAGATCAGTGGCGGGATCGGGAAGGAGAGCCGGTGAACATCTACACCCCGCTCGAATCTGCGGTTCCGTGGGTGATCCAAGCGGCGATTCTCGCCGGCATTTTGATGCTCGCCGCGGGAATGCTGATTCGCCGCAGACTCGCGGTCGAACACGGCGGGGTGGTTCCCGACGAAGGTGTGACACTTCGCAACTGCTTCGAGGTGGTCATCGAGGCGCTTGCCAATCTGGCCCACGACCGAATCGGGGAAGATTGGCGCAAATACTTTCCGATCGTCGGCACGATGTTCGTCTTCATCTTGTTTTCGAATCTGATCGGGCTTATCCCCGGGGTCGAGGGCGCGACCTCGGACGCGAACACCACCTGGGCCTGGGCGGTCATTTCCTGGGTCGTCTACACCTGGGTGGGCGTCGCGAAGCACAAGCAGAAATACCTGGTCAAGTTCATGGGCCCGAGCTTCTTCGAGAAAGAGATGTTCGGGCGAACCGTGCACTTTCGTCTGTTGGCCCCGGTGATCCTCGCGATCGAATTGCCCCTCGACCTCGCGCGAATCCTCACGCTCGCGGTGCGGCTGCTCGCAAACATGTTCGCGGACCACACGGTCATCGCGGTCTGGATTTCGCTGGTGCCGATTGGTGTGCCAGCAATTTTCATGGGGCTGGGATTGATCGTTTCGTTCCTGCAGGCGTTCATCTTCGCTCTACTCACCATGATCTACATCGGTTTGGCGCTCGAGGAGCCCCACTAGTGGGGACTCGGCAAAGAGCCACGCTCAGCAAGGAGACAACTGTGATTCGCAAATTCGGAAAAGTCGTACTGTGGACCCTGTTCCTGATCGCATTGCCGATGGTGGCGGGTGCCGAAGACGGCAGCGGTGGTGACGGGAAATGGGGCTACGCGCTCGGCGCGGGCCTCGCGATCGGACTCGCGGGGCTCGGCTGCGGGATTGGCCAGGGCATCACGGCGGGCAACACGACGGCTGGCATCGCGCGCAACCCGGGCGCATCGGGCACGATGTTTACGAGCTTCATCCTCGGCATGGTGCTCATCGAGTCGATCGCCATTTACGGACTCGTGATCGCCTTCATGTTGCAGGGCAAGATCTAAGCATCGCCGCTGGGATGCGGAGCCGCCGGGCGGAAACTCGACGTGGAACTCACCCCTGTAGGATTCCACGCCGAACCCAGTGCCCCCGCCCGACGACTCCAGTCCCGCCGGCCCCCGGTCCCTTGAAGGGGCGTTGGCGGGTGTGCTCGAAAGCACATCACCCGTAGAGCAAGCTCCGTGCCGAAGGGGAGCCACTCGCTGCGGTCGGATTTTCGCAGCAGCGTCAAGGACTTCGATGTTTACAGCCACCTTGAGCAGAGCGCTGCGTGAACGGCTTGTGGTCGTGTCCCCGTGAACGGCGGGCGGCTGATCGCGTTCGAGGGCCTCGACGGCTGCGGAAAGAGCACGCAACTCGAACGTTTGGCGGACCGCTTGCGCGCGGCGGGTTGCGATGTCGTCACCACCAGTGAGCCCACCGGGTTTCCGAGCGGTCAGCGCATTCGCGAGATGGCGCGCTCCGGCAAGCCGCTCGCCGCCGAGCAGGAACTGCGCTGGTTCGTCGAGGACCGGCGCGTGCACGTCGCCGAAGTCATTGCGCCCGCACTGCGCGCGGGCCAGATCGTGCTGACCGACCGTTACTTTCTCTCGACCGTCGCCTATCAGGGTGCGCGCGGTCTCGACTACGAGCAAATTCTCGCAGACAGCGAGGCCGAATTCCCGATCCCCGACCTCGTCGTGCTACTCGAGATCGACCCCCAGATGGCACTCGAACGCGTTCACGCCCGCGGCTCAGAGCTCGAGGGCGTCTTCGAACAGCGCGAGTTTCTCGAGCAAGTCGCTTCAGTCTTCGGCGCCCTCGACTGTCCCTATCTAGAACGCGTACCCGGCGAAGGGGAGTTGAACCAGATCGAAGCCATCATCTCCGACCGGGTCCGCGAACGACTCGGCCTCGGCTAGCGCGTCAAAAAGAACCCATCGAACTGAGGGGCCCCAACTGAAGGGAGCGTACCTCGGGGGCGGTGACGGGGGGCTATCGGGCGACATGGGCTTCTGAGCCCGATGGCCCCCCGTCACCGCCCCCGAGCACCCACCCAATACGAACCCGCAATACTCCGACGCCCTGCCCGGCGTGTTCAATCCGACGAACGCGTTACTGGATCGGCCCCGCTTTTTGGATCTGCTCGAGCAGATCGTTGTTCCACTCACCCTCGACCTTGACGTGTGCGGCAGCACCCTTGAGAACCGCATCGATCAGGTTGTGGTTCAGGTATACGTAGAGGCCGGGCTGCTGGAAGGTGTAGAGCGCAGCACCCGCGGAGCCACCCGCGATGAACCAGGTCTCCAGGTTGGTCTGTGGCGCGTCATCGAAGGAACCCGACTGCCAGACGTAATCGCCGTGACCGCCGATCAGATGGGGCCGGGTGTCCCGGTTGGCCTGCGAGTGGATGAACAGAACGGACTCTCCGACTTTCGCGGTCAGCGAGTTCTCGCCCGTGAGTGCCCCAACCGCGCCGTTGAAGACGACGTGACTCGGTTCGTTGGTCTTCATCACTTCTAGTGTTTCGGGCATCGCGGCGGCCGGTGAGTCGAACTTCTTGTATTTGCCGTCCGGGCCCTTCGGAACGTAGAAGTCCTGTTCGCCGACGTAGTAGGCGCGATCGTAATGGAGGGGATCGCCGTTGCCGTCCTTCAGGCCATCTCTCGGCAGCACCATGATCGCTCCGTTCATGCCCTGAACGACGTGGTAGGGGATCATCGGGCCGCCCGGCGCGCAGTGGTAGACGAACACGCCGGTCTTCGTCGCCTTGAAGCGAATCGTCGCCTGTTGGCCGGGCGCGACCAGCGTCATGCCCGCTCCACCCAGCGCACCCGTCACGGCGTGCAGATCGATGTTGTGGCTCATGATGTTCGTCGAGGTGCCCTCCCAGCCTTCGACACTATCGACGCCCTTGATCTCTCCCGTCGGGTTGACGACCGTGAGTTCCACGTAGTCACCCTCGTGAACGACGATGATTGGGGCCGGAACGCTGCCCATGAACGTCAATGCCTGGATGGTTGTTCCGATTGAGTCGATGACCATCTCGCGCTCCCGAACCACGAGTTCGACTTCGACGATCTTCGGGCCGCCCTTGGCCTTCTGTGTGTGCTTTGGAAGCAGTGGCGGCTTGACCATCTCCTGCTTGACCCGCTTCAAACCGTCGGCTTTCGACGGCTTGTCGGCTTGCGCGGGAACTGCGTTCATCGCGATTGCGGATGCGAGCACTGCGTACAGTATCTTTATCATCGTCCCTTCCTTTGAGGTTTCTTGCGTTCCGTCAAATAACGGGGCCGTGCGCTTACACGAAGCCCCCAGCGCAAACACTCCCGGCCCGAAGGCCGTTGGGCGGCACTCTTCTATTCCTTCAACAAGCCGATCACGGCCTCCTGCATTTCTTCCAGTGGTGACCCTGTGAAAAACAGCGCTCGCGTCCGGCCAGATTTATCGAGTAGGTAGATCTGCTGCGAATGGGAGTAAAGATAGGAGTGGTCGGTGAACGTCTTGCCGCGGCTGTATTCGTTGCTTACTTCGACACCATGGCTCTGATCGTGTCTTACCATGAACAGGCTTGCGATGTGATCGACCTCTTCGCGCTTTCCGGTCACACCCACGAATCGCGAGTCGAAGCGGGCGAGGTATTGCCGGAGATGGTCGGCGGTGTCGTTTTCGGGATCCACGGTCACGAACAGGACTTGCACGTCGCCAGACGCTTCTCCGAGGCCGCGCACGAGTGACTGAAGATGTGCGAGGGTTGCCGGGCATACGTCTTGGCAGCTCGTGTAGCCGAAAAACAACAGCACGACCTTGTCGCGATATTCGGACAAGCTCACTTCGCGGCCGAGGCTGCTCGGAGCGGAGAATTCCCCGCCCACGCCATCGTGAACGGGAAGCGGATTCTTGCCACTGGCCTGAACGCTCGTCGCAATGAGTAGTCCGGCCAGAACGACGAGTGATGTTCTCCGAGCGATGAGCAATTTCGAAATCGGGCCTACCGGTACTCGAACACTTGATTGCACGACGAGTCTCCGTTCAATAACAGACGATTTGAGGTCCAGTTCCCGGAAAGAAAAGCAGCGGTCGTTCTTCCATTTTCAAGATCACCGGCGTCGCGTTCGGATCGCTCTGAACGATCCAAGTGTGTTCGCGGCGAGCCACATGAGGGAGTCCCTCGTCATCGAGAGCGTGTCTGTCGAATTCGAAGTGCGCGCGGTAGCGGCCTCGCCCTTCCGCCCGGATGCGGATCGTGTCGAGCCGGTATTCGATTTGGGGATAGGTTGCGTGAAGATTCGACAACCACGCGCGCAGCGCGTCTCGGTCGCGAAGCGTCTCACCATCCAGGTTCAGCTCGAACGGCGCCTCCGCAAGCAGGCCGGTCAAGGTCTCCGTTTCGACGGTTGGATCCTCGAGTACCGCAAACCAATTGTGAATCAGTATTTCGATGCGCTCTTCGATAATTTTCGACGTTGCCTCGAACGTCGCTGGGCCCGGATTCGCGCTCGCTCGCACCTGGCCGCCGATTCCCGCGCTCAGAGCGACGAGTGTTGCGAGCGGTGGAATGAGTCGTGAACTCGGGCTCGTTCCCACTCGCATCTCCTCAGGTTTTGTTTAAGTTCGGGTCTTGTTGAAGTTCAGGGCTTGTTCAAGTTCAGGGCTTGTTCAAATGGGCGGTAAATCGCGGGCCCGTGGGTGTGAAGTTCGAAATTTCTTCCAGGCTGGTGCCAGACGCCCACTCTCGGATCCGATCGTTGAGATGGCTCCACGAGTTGTGGAGCGGGCACGGATCATCGGGGTCGCACTCCCCCCAGCCGAACGCGCAGCGACCTTGGGTCGGATAGGCGTCGACCGCCGAGAGGATGTCGATGAAGGCGATTTCGCTGGGCGCGCGGGAGAGCGAGAAACCGCCTCCCTGCCCCTTCTGGGAATCCAGCAGATTGGCGAGAACCAGGCGGCGCAAGACCTTCGAAAGATAGTGGGTCGGAATACCCGTCGCGCTAGAGAGATCCACCGCGCGAACGGGCTGGCCTCCCCACACCGTGGCCAACCACGCCATCGCACGCAGCGCGTATTCGGCAGTCTGAGAAAGGAGCATCGTTTTCCTCGTGGTGCCGGTGGGAGGGCTCGGTGGGGGTGCTCGAGGCCGGCCTCTGGCCACTAGCTTACCATTAAGCGATATTTAGATCCATTTATCTTGACTATTTTTAAGCCATTGAAATCATTCGGTTTTTCGATTTCCCTGAGAGAGAGTTGGATCTGCCCTGCCAGCAGCGGCAGCGAGGCTCTCAGCAGGCGCTACTCAAGTTCGCTCGCGCCACCAGCGATCCAATTCTGGCAGGAAATAGCGGAGCCGCTGTTTCTTGAATTCGCGCTCGCTGAACAACACCGAGTAGTCACCGAGGCCCGTCTCGCGAGAAAGCGCCCGCGCGATTTCGCCGCAACTTTCGCGACTCGGTCCGTGGACCATGCTGTAGAGCGTGTAGGGAAAATTCGGGATCGGATTGCGCGCGTAGCAGTGGCTGACTTCCGGGGCCTTCGCGAGCCGCTCGCCGGCAACCTGAACTTCGTCTTCCGCCACCCGCCAGACCACCATCCCGTTTTCTTTGACACCGAGTTTGCGGTGGCGCAGCGTTCCCACGTAGCGGCGAACTGCTCCGCCGAGGTGGTGTTTCGCAAATTCGATCAGCTCCGCTCCACTCGCGTCAATGCCGCGCGCAAGTTCGTCGAAGGGTCGCTCGATCAACGGAAGCGGTGTCTGTAGCGCGCGGAAAAATTCCGCGTCTCTGAGTTGGACTTCGACCTTCTGCGCGGTCGAGGTCTTCGTCACCTCGGTGCGATTCTTCAGACTGTCGGGGTCGAAGTTCACGCCGATCTTGAAGACGTGCGTCCTGCGAAGTGCGTGGAAGCCATCCACGCCCGCTTCCTTCGCGAGCAGCTCCAGCATTTGTTCGAGAGGCATTTTCTGCGGTGCGGCGATCGTGAACCAGAGGTTGTAGGAGTGATCGCGAAGATAATTGTGGCTCACAGTCGGGTGCGCGCTGATGATTTCCGCGACTGCTTCGAGGCGTTCCTCGGGGACCGTGCCGGTTGCGAGCGCGCTCTGGTAACCGAGCAGATTTCCCTCGAGCACCGCGGAGATCTCGCGCAGGATCTTCTCGCGTTGGAGTTCGCGCAACTCCTCGATCACTGATGCCTCGGCCAAGTCGAGGTCCTCAGCGATCGACGCGAACGGGCGCGGTTCGAGCGGAACGCTTGCCTGGATGGTGCGGATCAGGGTTTTTCGATCTTCTAGTGACACCGGCACCGTGCAATTACCTCAGCTGATCGACCAACAGGCGCGTCTCAAAGGCCGATTCGAAAAGCGCGCCACACGCCAAAGATGCCGGACGGCGAAGCCAGCTTTACCGAATCTTCAATCTCACGGGTCGAAGCGTTGACGAGTAGGAGTTTATCGTCCGCGTTGGCGCTCACGAGCACGTGCGATCCGCGGGGGGTGAAATCCATGTGGTAGATGCGCCGGCCGAGCCGAAGCGTGTCGATGACGGCCAACTTCTCGACGTCGATTATCTGCACGAGCGCGTCGGCGGCTTCGCCCGAAAAACTCACCCAGACCTCCCGTTCGGTCGGCGAGCGAACTGCGTAGACGGGATGGCCGCGCAGCGGGATCGATCGGCTGAATTCCCAACTGGCGCGATCGAGTACCGCGAGGCGGTCTTCGCCGACGAGCGGGACGAAGATCCATTTGCCGGCCACCGCCCAGGAGGCCAGGTGCGGCAATTTGACGGGCATCGCCTTGTCGTAATTCCGATTCGGATCGCGCAGCGAAACTTCCCGGATTCCCGCTTCGGGCTGTGTGAGGTCGAGGATCGAAACGCGATCGGATTTCATGTGTCCGACCACGTAGTAGCGCCCATCCGGTGTGATCATCGCGTCGTAGGGGTTGTCTTGGCGCGTCTTGATTCGGTGTTGGATTGGGAAGTCCGGTTTCGACGCGTCGATGATCCAGATTTCCGCGGCCTCGATGAGTACACAGACAAATCGGTTGCCCGGTGCATCCACCACGCCCGTCACGCGCGACGCGACGCGCTGGCCGTTGATTTCGAAGCTCGCCGGGTGCTTCTTCAACACCTCCATGCTCTCGGCGTCGAGCAATGTGAGGCCCCCGGGCACGTACTCCGCGGTCGCAATGCTGCGACCGTCCTGGCTGATCGCGTTGTCGATCGAGTTTTCCGACGTGAAGACGACGCCGGTGCGTTCGAGCTTTTCGAGGTCGATCCGGCTCACCTGACCATTGCGAGTGGCGAGATAGCCGAAACGCAGATCGGGTGAGAAGATCATCGTGGCATGCTTCAGGTTGCCGAGGCCGGTGATCCGGGTCGGCAACAGCTTGCGCGCGATGAAGTCGTATACCGCGAGGCTCCCGGATTCGCGCTCTACGACGAAGACGCGAGAGCCGATGCCACCGACTTCGGCGGCCGACGCGGATGTGGTGCCGCTAGCTTCAGCAGCCGACGCGGGTTCGGCGTCACCGGCTTTGGAGACCGACGCGAGTGCAGTGACACCGACAGCGATCTCCGCAAGAACAGTGACGACGACCGCGATCTTCGCGAGCGAAACGCGACAGAAATCAATCGCCGACAGCGCAGTTTGCAGAAACGACTTCCTCATCCCGAGGCCTCCATCACAGCCAGTTTCGGAGTGGCAATCTCCTCATCTTCCATCACGCACGCGGGGTCCGGCGCCCAGCGGTCGCGGTGAAATGCGAGTGCACGCTCGCGGTGGGAGCCGCGGCAGAGCTCCCGCTCCGAACACGTTCCACAGCGTCCCGTGAGGTATTCGAGCCGCCGGCTCAGCTGTTCGCGCAGCGGGTGTTCGAGAATTTTCGCGAAGCTTTCCTTCCGAATGTCACCCAGTACCGCGGCGCGCCAGAACTGATCCGGATGCACGCGGCCCCTGGAATCGATGTTGAGGATGCGCTCGCCCGCAGAGTTTCCGCCTCGCCGCAGCAGCAACTCGCGGATCTTCGCGCCCGCCGCTTCCCCGTAGCGGTCGCGGATCCAGTGGAGCAGGAACACGCCGTCGGAGTCGTTCGATCCCGTGACGATCTTCATGTTTGGATCGAGTTCGATCAGCGACGCGGCCTTCTCGAAGAGCCAGACCAGGGTGCTGCGCTGCTCCTGCCGGGACAGGTCTTCGTGCGCAACCTTGTATCCGCGCCCCGAGTAGACGAGGTGCGATACGTAGAAACGGTTGACGTGCGCATCCCGCGCGACATCGACCATCGCTTCGAGCTGATCGACGTTGCGTTTCGAGAGCGTCATGCGCAGGCCCGTCTTCATTCCCGCGGCCCTTGGCGTTGTGCAGTCCGCGGAGCGCCGCTCCAAAACCGCCGTGCAAGCCGCGGTAGGCGTCATTGAAGGTTTCGATGCCGTCGATGCTGATGCCCACGTAGGCAATTCCGACGTCGGCCAGCCGCTTCGCGATGCTCTCGTCGATCAGGACACCGTTGGTCGAGAGCTGCGGGCTTATGCCGAGCTGCTTTGCGTGCGCGATCAGTTCGAAAGCGTCGGCGCGCAATAGGGGTTCGCCGCCGCTGAAGATCACCACCCGAATGCCCGCCTTCGCGAGCTGGTCGAGCAGATCGATGCCTTCCTCGTGGGTCAGATCGCTCGGGGATGGTTCGGCGACCGCCGCCGCGTAGCAGTGCGGGCAGTGCATGTTGCAGTGCATGCAGATGTTCCAGATCACGACAGGGCTATTTCGCGTCACCGCTTCGAAGCGCCGCGGCGCGCCTGCGCTCAGATCGCCGCTCTCGGAGCGGCCGAGTGCGATTTCGATGAGGTCGGTTACCGGTAGCATCTGGGGTTTCCCAAATTCAGCTGGACCATTCCGCCACGGAGCTTACCGGTTTGGGCTCGAACCTCACCGCCTCGCCTATTGACCCCGTCAGCTCGATGAAAGAAAGTCGCTGGAAGAGACGGAGGGCGCTGAGCGTGCAGCTGGATCGATGGATCGCCGGAATTCTTGCCACCGTTCTCTTGCCGGCCTGGGCGCGTGGCGCCGAGGAACCGATGGCGGCCGAAATCGATGCTGCGACGATCTATGCGCTGAAATGCGCCTCGTGCCACGGTGCGAGGCGCTACGGCGGCTACGCCCCCCCGCTCATCCCGGCGACCCTCTCGCGCAAGCCGGACGAAGCGCTCGTCGAAGCGATCCTCGAGGGCCTCCCCGCCACGCAGATGTCCGCGTTTTCCGACCAGCTCAGTCCAGCCCAGGCGCGCGCAATGGTTGAATTCTTCCGCCAACCCGAAGACGAAGTCCGCTGGTCGCTCGCGGATATCGCGGCGAGCCGCGTCGAGGAGGAGCCAACACACAGCGCGATTTCTGCCGCGGTGAAACGCGAAGACCTGATCCTCGTCGTAGAGCGCGGGTCCGGGAGCGTCTCGGTTCTCGATGGGGGAAGCATGCGAGAGCTCGACCGCTTTGCGGTCGGTCGCGTCCACGGTGGCATCAAGTTCGATCGCGGGCTGCATCAGGCGCTGGTCGTGACCCGCGACGGAACGCTCGTCGACTACGACCTCGACCGCGGCGCGGCTCGCACGCGCGTGAAGGTCGGCGTCAACACCCGGAACATCGCCATTTCGGGAGACGGAAAGTACGTCGCGGCCGCAAACCAGCTGCCCCAGGGGCTCGTGGTTCTCGATGGTCGCCTGCAACCGCTGGCGAGCTTCCCGCTTCCCGGTCAGCCGAGCGCTGTCTATCAGGTTCCCGGGAGCCAACGCTTCATGGTCACGCTGCGCGATCTCCCGCACCTCTATTTCGTCAGCTATCCCGAATTGAAACTCCAATTCGTCGAGCTGCCGGAGCCCTTCGAGGACTTCATCTTCATCCCCGGAACCTCACGACTCGTCGCGAGTTCGCGCAAAGGAAATCAGCTCACCCTCTATGACTTCGAGCGAAATGAGATCCTTGCGACGCTGGGCGCCGAGGGTCTGCCCCACCTCTTTTCGGCGAGCTTCTTCAGCCGCAATGGGGTGCTTCATGCGGCCTTCAATCACATGGCCGTGCCACGTCTTTCGATCATCGATATGGAGCAGTTCAAAGTCGTAGTGCAACTTCCGCTGATCGGCTCGGGTTACTTCACGCGCACGCATCCGGGTACGCCCTACCTCTGGATCGACTCCAACACCGAGTCGATCCAGTTGGTCGACAAGCGCTCGCTCGAACTCGTCGAGCGCAGGCTGATTCCGGAGGCGGGAAAGAAGTCGATGCACGTGGAGTTTACTGCGGATGGCACGAAAGCCCTCGTGAGTATCTGGGACAAGAACGGAGCCGTCGTGGTGTACGATTCCAGCACACTCGACGAACTGCAGCGGCTTCCGTACGCGATGCCAGTCGGAAAGTACAACGCTGCCAACAAGACCCGCGCGCCCTACTGAGCGCCGGGTGGGTTGTGGGAGAATGGGTATGTCGAAGAGCAGCGCCGTTCAACCCTTCGTGGTGTGCGCCCTGGCGACCTGCCTCGCCGGACTCGCGTGTACCTCAGGATCCGCTCGAGACGATGTTCCCGATGACGCGACAGCCATGAAGAATCCGGTGGCGCTGGAAGAGAGTGAAATTCGCTACTACCAGCGGCAATTCAAGGGGAAGTGTTCCCGCTGTCACGGGATCGACGGAACGGGATCCGGAGTCGATGCGACCTCCACCGAAGAGTTCGTTCGTCCCGCGAACTTCACCGATGCCAAGTACATGGCAAGCCGCACAGACGGGCAGCTCTTCTACCAGATCGTGATGGGGGGCGGAGAGCGCTGTGCGATGCCCGCATTCGGCCCCGAGTCCGATTACGCGTGGAACGAGGACAAGATCTGGCACATGGTTGCGTTCATCCGCCGATTTTCGGATTCGAGTAATCCGTAGCGCCCGGTCCACCCGTCCACGCTTGCGTTACCCGCAGATCGTCGGCCGTGATGGCGTTTGCGACCCGCACCATCAAGGTGAAGAGAAACGCTCCGATCGCCCAGATCGTGAACTGGAGCGGAGGGTGACGATCGTCGTGAGGCCCGTGATCGTCACCCCGCATACTCAGTCAGCCTCTCCCGTGGCAGCCGGGTCGTAGCCCTCGGGGACCGGGTGGGCGATCGTCTTCGCGGCCTGCTCGAAGTCGAAACCGGCCTTGCTACCGTCGGCCAGCGTGTAACGCCTGCGGATCCCACGCCGGGGCTTTCGTCGTTGTGGCACTTGGTGCAAACGGCTCTGCGGTCGGAACGATCAGAGCCTTCTGCGACCGCTTTGTCGCGGTCCATCATGATCTTCTTCTTCTTGTAGTCCTTACCCGCGCCGTGGCACGACTCGCACTGCACGCCGGCCGTCCGATCGAATTTTCTAGAAACCCTTTCGTCCGGAATGCCGTGAGCCGTGGAATGGCATTTGATGCAGCGATCGTCGGTTTGGGGATTGTCCACGCCGGCTTCGGCGCCCCACTTCTTCGCCTTCTCGGTCCCGAGCGTCTCGTAGGCCTTCGCGTGTCTGGATTCGAGCCAGGCGCCGAATTGGTTGCCGATCGCTTCCTTCTTATGGCAGGTCTTGCACTTCTGGTAGCCAACGAAAGCGTGCTGTCCGTTGGCGGTAGCCAAATTCGGAATCAGAAACGCAAGCATCAGAAACGTGAAGCCCATCGCGGAGCGGCTGAGAAGTGCGCGGATCAGCCAGCGGTCAGATGCACTCTTGAAAACCATGGGAACCTCCTACTTTCCATCAATTGAGGAGCGGATCGCAAACCCGCCCGGCGCAAGGCCGGGCGGGTTCTTGCTTTCGACTTCGGTTAGTAGACGTCGTGAACCGTGTTGTAGACGTTCCACTTGCCCGTCGGCGTTACCAGCCAATCCGCCTTGATCCGGGTCTTCTCCTTCAGGGTCTTGTCGTCGTAGATGATCAGCTCGCCTTCTCTGTCCCAGACGGCGGCCCAGACTTCGTCGCCCGCCTTTGTTGTATTCGAAGTGCACGACCTTCCCGTGATCGGCGGCCTTCCAGCAATGAGCGCCCGCCGCGAAGTCGGACTTCTTGAACACACAGATCTCCTGGTTGGCGCCCTCTTCCTTGGAGAGCGTGGCGTCGGTCCAGATGTGTTCGCTCTTGGGATGGGTCTTCAAGAAAAGTCCCCGGGCCCCCCGGTCTCCTCTTCGCGCACCACCTTCCAGGCGTGCTCCGGGGATGGCCCTCGGGGTCCGATCCGTAGACGACGATCATGCCCTCACCCAGGTGGGTGGTCGCGCTGACCGGTCCGTACTCGGGGTCGATCCCAGTTGGCTCCGCGGCCGGGGATGCGGCTTGGTGCCCGTCTCGAACTTGGTGACGAACTTTCGTTCCTTGGTGTCGATGACGACCATCTGGTCGCGCATGTTGGCGGCGATCAGCAGATAGCGCCCCGTCGCGTCGAAACCGCCGTCGTGCAGGAACCGTTCGGCCGCGATCTGGGTCATGCTCAGATTGTTCAGGTCGGAGTAATCCACCAGCCAGACCATGCCCGTTTCCTTGATCGCGACGACCCACTCCGGGTGCGTGGTGGGATGCCACGATCGTCGCCACCCGCGGCTCCGGGTGATACTCGTTGGTGTCGTAGGTGGAAGATCGGGTCGAGATGACCTTCAGCGGCTCCAGGGTTTGTCCCGTCGATCACCACCATCTGGGGAGGCCAGTAACACCCCACCACCGCGTACTTGTCGACGAAGTCGCCCTTGGGTCCCTTGTACTTCGAAACTTCGATCGAACGCGCGTCCAGGCACACACGGGTTTCGGCGACGACCTCGGCTTCTTCTCAAAGAGATCGATCAACGTCACCTTGCCATCGCGCCCGATCGTGTAGAAGTAGCGGCCAGTTGCAGAGGCGCGGAAGATGTGGACGGCGTGTCCGGTTTCGAGGATGTTGATGAGTTCCTTGGTGTCGCCGTCGATGATCGCGCCCTGGCCCACATCGCGCAGGATGATCCGAAGTAGTTGTCGATGTTTCTCTTGTGCTGGGGCTTGCTCGGGCGATCCGCGACCGGCACGTGGAGCTTGTGGGTCGCCTTCATGGCCTTGAGCCCCATCTCGGGCGGTGTCGGTGCGGGAATCTGAACGAACTTGGCCATCAGTGCAGATTCTTCGGTGGTGAGTTCACCGGTTCGCCCCCAACCCGGCATTCCCGCATCGGTGCCTTCGTAGATGGTCATCTCGAGTTCAATGAGCGATTTTTTGAGCATGGCTTCATGAGCGATGTTCGGCCCGGTGGCGCCCTTGCGGAGCGCACCGTGACATCCCGAGCAGCGGTCGAAGTAGATGAATTCCGCCTGGGCCATTTCCTCATCACTCAGGGTGGAGGGCGCTTCGGCCGAGGCTGCGGCGCTGAGCGTGAACATCGAGGCGATCAGGACGAGCCAGCGAAATCCCAGAGACTCGCTGAGCCGACCGGGCTGTTGCGGACATTGACGAACCGAAGCGCGAACACGCCTCATTTCCTCTCCTCCTCGATCGACCCGCCTGGTAGATGGCCGCGGCTCGCGCGGCTTGGCGGACCGGATAAGCGACGCTGCCCCTTCTCTTTTCGAAGTCCCTCATTGGGTTCGAATCGAGCCGCGTTCGCGGCGGCTGACGGGCTCCAAGTGGCTCCATCAACCTCTCGGAATTTAGCCGATCGATAAACGGATCTCTAGATCGATTTATCGAATTATTTGGAGTAATCTGGAGAGGATTGGCTGTATAGGCCAGGGAAAACGCCTCTCAGGTCCATCGACTCAGCATAGATGCCCCGCGGGGCCTTTGATGCTCGATTCGCCGCATTTGGCGCCAGGGAGCGATCGCATGAAATACGTCGAGTTGCCCCGCCAAAAAAGTCTGGTTCCCCGCTTGCGGGTGGTCCCTGGTATCGGGACTCGCCCTGGGCCTTTGCGCGCTACCCGCACTCGCTCAGGCCCGCCCCGAGGCGATTCGCGCCGGGGTCTCCTACTACTCGGACGAATTGGTTGAAAACGGCCCCGTACGCGACATCGGTACCGAGCGAAACTACGAAGAGGTGTTCAAGCTCTACACCTACTACGAAGTCCTCTACGACGAAGGCGAACGCGTCACCCGCTGCCTCGAATACAAACGCGGCGAAGTGATCCGCACGGACCGCTACCACTACGCGGAAGACGGCTCTCTGCGCGAGCACGTGATCGAAGTCCCCGGCCAGCCCGCGAAGACCATCCCGCTGCCAGGTTCGAAATAGCGGCCCTGCCCTGCAGGCGTGAAACCTACAGCAGGGTCAACTCGACCAGCATCTCTGCGAAAACCGCGAACAGGTAGAAGATCGAAACTCGAAAGACGCGGCGATCCTGTTGGGGGGATTGAACGTGCATCGAGCGCGCGATACTCGCGACGAAGCAGCAGCCCGCAATCACTGCTGTCAACGCGTAGATGGCACTGAGTTCCCCGCCCAGCCACGGTAGGAGGCTGATCGGGATCAAACCGAGCGCATACGCGAGCATGCGTCTGCGGGTCGCGCGATCGCCCAGCACGTTGGGCAACATTGGAAAGCCGGCTGCCGCATACTCCCGTTTGCGATACAACGCGATCGCCCAGAAGTGCGGCGGCGTCCAGATGAACACGATCAGGAAGAGAACGAAACCCCAGATGCCGAGCCGGCCATCGATGGCGGCGTCCGCGATCAACGGGCTCGCGGCGCCCGCCGCGCCACCGATTACGATGTTTTGCGGCGTGCGCGGCTTGAGCCAGATGGTGTAGACCAACAGGTAGTGGGCGAGCGTCAACACACCGATCGCGGCCGGGAGCCAACCGCCGCTCGCAAACAGAACCGCCTCGCCGAGAACCGAAATCGCCACGCCAAAGATCACCGCATCGCGGCGCGCGAGGCGCCCAGCCGGCAACGGTCGGTTCTGGGTTCGCGCCATTCGGCGGTCCCGATCGCGTTCCCAACTCGCGTTGAGAGCCCCGCAGCCCGCGCCAATCAGCGCCGCCCCAATAATGATCCCGAGGATTACCGCTGCGCTCGGCCAGCCGTCGTGGCCCATGATCATTGCGGGCGGTGCGGTGAAGACCACCAGCGTCAAGATCCGCGGTCGCGTGAGCGCGACGAAATCCTGCGTGCGCGCTAGCCAACCGACTCGGCTGTTCACACCAGCCAGTACGACGGGAAGCGGAGATTCGGCGCTCATCCCGGACTCCTCAGTGCCAGTTGAATCCCGCGACGCGGTCGAAGACGACGACGCTGCGGAATTCATCGGTAAAGGTGATTGTTCGCTCGTCGCCGAAGTTCCACTCTTCGGGGTTGGTGGTCTCGCCGATCGCCACGCTCACGAGGTGCTCGCCGGGTGCGACTGGGATGCGTTCGACGGTCACGCTGTTGCCGTCCTCCCAAATACCGGACGGCGGGATGCTGGTCTCCAGTGCGGTGGCGCCATCGATGACCACTCGAAGTCGAACGTGCGGACGCGTCCGCTCGCAGATGCGCTTCCTGCGCATATGGACGGGCGTTGCTGCGAGTTCTTCCTCCGTGAGGTCACGGCAGTTTTCGCTGGCCAGGCCCGGGTGTTTCAGGCTGACCACGAACTCCGAGCCTTCGATGCCGGGCGGCGTGTAACCGAGATCGCTCACCAGGCCGAGAATCCCCGCACAGGCGATCAGCACGACCGTTGCTGCCACCGCGTGGAGCGGGCGCGGGCGGTTGCTCGTAGGCAACGGCTCTTTGCCGACGCGAAAACGCGCTGCCGCGCGAATCAGATCGGCAGTGCGCGTGCGGTCGATCGCCACGAGCTGTACCTGTCCGGCCTCTAGATTGTCGGTCCGCAGCGCGGGTTCGCGGACGCCTTCGATCCTCTGGCGCTCCCACTCGGCGCCTTCGCGGTAGGAGCATTTATCGGGCGGACACGTTACGACCAACACGCCGCTGGCTCCCTGTCGGATCGCGCGTTCGATCATCAGCGGCTGGACCCAACCCGCGCACGGGACGCGCAGCGCGCGGTAGCCGGGCAGTTCGGCACAGCGTCCGGTGACCGGATCGATCTCTAGGTTCGCGCCCGCGGACTCCGCGCATACAAAGGCGAGGTGCACGGTTTCGCCCTCGTCCTGGGCCTGCTTCATCCACGACCCGATGAGCCTTCGCTGTTCGATGCTCGAGAACCAGTCGACGCCGATTCCCATCGTGTCGCACGATCCCGCGCAAATGCCGCACGCGACGCACTTGGAATCAATGACCGAAGCCTGGGTGAGGTAGCGCTCGTTTCCATCCGTGCGCGGGATCATTTCGATCGCCTCGTAGGGGCAATCCGTATAACACTTCTTGCATTCGTTGCAGCGTGAGGCGACGACCGAAGCGGGCGGCTGGCGCCTTCTCGCCATCCACCACGGAATCGAGAGCATGGCCGCACTTCCGACGATCAGCAGACCCCAGGCCGCTCCCGCGCCCAGCCGATCGATGATCGGTATCGGGAACAGAAACCACCAATCCATCGTGATGTCATCGGGAATCGCGGCCATCTGGGCGGGGGCTTCGTTGGTCGCGGGGTACGCGATGCAGATTGTGAGCAACAAGCCCGTCACCCAGAGCGTCATCGCCTTGCTGGTCAGATAACGCGCGCGTGCGAGGCGGGTGATGTGCAGCCACATGGCGACCGCCATGGCCAGCGGGATGATCATGTGAATGAAGAAGACCACGAAGAAGAGCAGGGAGTTGACGCTCTCGTCCGTGACGAAGGATCGACTGAGCGGGTCGGTGAATATGGGAAGCACATCGAGCAGCTTGGCGGTGCCGACCGCGACGGACTGGGCGCGTAGATCCCAGACCAACCAATACCCCGTCCAGCCGATGAACCAGAGCAGCCCCATCATGACCGCGCCGGTCACCCACGCGAGCCAGCGCGCGCCCTCGAAGCGCCGCTCGAAAAAAACGCGCAGTGCGTGAATGATGCCGAAGAGAACTGCCGCATCGGAGCTGTAGCGATGCAGCGAGCGCATCAAACCCGAACCCAAAGGAGACTGCGACATCGCCTCGAGCGATTCGTAGGCGAAGTGGACGCTGGGCTTGTACCAGATCAGGAGCACGATGCCGGTTACGGTCGCGATGAGCAGCGTCGTTACCGCGATGGCGCCGGTGTGAAACATCGGGATTAAGCGCGTTGGGAACCCAGCGCGCGATCAGTCGATCCAGATAGATGAAGCCCTTGTCGAGTTGGCGCAGAATTCCACTGGGGAGCGGGCGATTCACTCGGTGCCGAATCGGAGGCGTCTTGAGTTCCCGCGACGCTCCGCATCGACGACGGCTGCGCGCTTGCGCCGGCTGCCATCAGTTCTACGGGTAGCCGCGTGTGCGTCGTATCCGTCGATGACATCTTTTTCGTTACCCCGGTGCGGCCTCTTCGCGGAGCAGAACCCGGAGGGCCGATGTCAGCCAACGCTGCTGGCGCTCGCCGAGTCCTAGACGGTACGCGATTCGCCCTTCTCGATCGATCAGCAAGAAGAGATTTGCGTGGCTGATGACCCCGGTTTCGGGGTCGCGCTGGCGCGCGATCTGCATGCGGTCGAGCAGGGTCTCTACCTCTGCGGGATCACCTGTCACGAGGTGGTAGAGCGTCGATTGCATGCCGTGATTCTTTGCGAGCTTACCGAGGACGTCGGGAGAATCGTTCTCCGGGTCCATGGTAACCGCGATCACCCGCAGGTCTTCACGTTCCTCGGGCGAGAGCTCCGCAATCGCCGCCTTGGTTTGACTCAAGATCACGGGGCAGGTGTGCGGGCACGATGCGTAGACTGCCGTCAGAATAACGACGTTGCCCTGGAATTCGGCGAGGCTGACGGTTTCCCGGAGCTGGTTGGTGAGCGTGAATTGCGGCGCCTCGTATGCGGTGCGCAATTCTTCGGCGGGAAACGGAAGTTCGCCCTTCAGAGCTTGATCTGTGGTGAGCGCAAAGCCGACGGACGAGCCCGCTACCAGGAGTGCTGCGACTCCGAGGTAGCGGGCGATGACGAGCGGCTTTCTCCAGACTTCACGCAGCGGCTCCCACCAGAAATAGGCGATGAACGCACCGATCATGAACTGCGGGACGATCATCGCCATCACGTAGGCCACGTCGGTGCGACCCGTTGCGGGGTCGTAGCCGAAACACCAGACGCGGAAGTCCTCCGCAAACGCTCCGAGACCGCTCGCGCTCGAGGGCGCCAGCAACATGGCGATCAAGAAGACCACCCAGCAGGCGAGCAGTGACAGCGCGAACGCTGGGAAGGCCGCTCCGATCAGCACGCTTCGAAAGGCCTCGAGTCGTTTGGAGGAATTCGCCATCTTTCATTTTGGACGCCCGGCCCCGAGGGCCGCCTAGCGAACCTCCCACAGATCGCTGAGCCACATCCAATTTGCGAAGTAGTAAACCGCAAAGGCCGTCAAGAAGACGATCACGAGCACCAATGTGCCGGGTGTCTTGTGCTCGTCAACGGCGGCCGCGGTCGCATCCGTCTGTCCGCGCGGCTCTTCGCTCCAGGCCTCCATTGGCTTGCCCTCGATCGGGCGCCCGAAGAACACGGCTGCGACCACGAGCAGGCAGTAGAGCATCAGACCGAGAAATGCGATCACTGCGCCTATTCCCATCACGCCGAGCATCACGTGCGCGCCCGCATCGAAACCCGTTGCGAACTGGCCGCCCGTGAACTCGATGTCCCAGTGCCGCCGCGGTACGCCGTAGGATCCGGCGAACGACATGCCGAGTGCCATCAGTGTGATCCCGCCTCCGAAGAGATAGGGCTGGAGTCGGCACAACGCCTTGGCGTAAAATTTCTTCTGGAAGATCAGTGGAACGATGTAGTAGGTGATCGCCATGAAGGCCAACGTCGTGCCGCCGACCACGGTCACGTGGAAGTGGCCGGGGATGCGCATCGTGTTGTGGGCCATGATGTTGATCTGCTGTGTGCCCAGTGTGACGCCGGTGATACCACCGCCGAAGCCGAAGATCACGAGCGAGAGGAAGAAGCCCGAGAATCCGGGATTGCTCCAGGGGGCGTTCGCGAGCCAGCCGAAGAGCCCCCGATTGAACCCCTTCTTGCGCATCGCGACTTCGATCGAGGCCGGCACCGTAAAACCGTGGATCATCGACGCGAGCACCGCGAGATACATCGCGTAAGAGGTATTCCAGATCTTCCAGCCAGATCCGACGCCGGGATCCACCAACAGGTGATGGGCGGATGCGAGGTTGATGAAGAGGATGTAGAGCAGGAACGCGCCGCGACAAACCGCCTCGTTCAGGGGTTTCGATCCCACGGTCAGTGTTCCGAGCAGGTACCAGATCGAGACCATCGCGCAGACGTTGACCTGCTGGGACATGTGGCCAAGCCCCCACCAGGTAATCCGGTACCACGCTGGATCGATATTGGGGATCACACCCATCGACCAGAGGAAGGTCGGAATCATGACGACCGCACCGTGAAGCAGCGTGACGACCGCGATGATCGCGGCCGCGGTAGCGCCGAAGACGACCAGCGGTACAGAACCCTTGTAGGTCTGATCTCGTTTTGCGATGTAGATCGTTGCCAAGTAGTTGATGACACCGACTAGCGCACCAACGGCCACGAAGATGATCCCCAGGTAAAACCAGGGACTCGCCTTGAGCGGCACGTAGGAGGTCATCAGCACATCGCTTTTTCCGCCGAAGATCGCCACGTCGACCATGATTGCTCCGACGGCCATCATCAAGAAGCCAATCCAGGCGGCGCCCTTCGAAGCGAGCCGCGTGTTCAAGAGCACGGATCCCGCAAAGTAGAGCACGGCGATCTCAAAATTGAGGATCCAGAAGATCAGCATGTTGAGGCCGTGGAGCGTGAGCAGGCGGTAATACCACTGTGCGTCGAGCATGTGCACGGCGGGCCACCGGGTGAGCCCGAGGGCGAGTGCCGCGATTCCGCCGATCAACAGAAAGACGACCGCTGCCACTGCGTGTAGCTTGATGAACTTCTGGGCCGTCAGGCAGACCGGCAGTGACGTCGTGTCACAAGATCGGACCTCATCGGTCGGGTGGTTTCCCAAGATGGGAAGGCTTTCGACTGCGCTGGTCATTGCAGCCTCCTATTCCACGATGATGCGGCCGGTCATCATGTGATGTCCGATCCCGCAGAATTCGTTGCAGATTATGGGAAAGACACCCGTGCTTGTCGGTGTGATGGTCAGCACGTGGTCGTAGCCCGGCAGTATCTGGAAGTTCATGTTCAGCGGCTGGAGCGAGAAACCGTGCTGGAGATCCATCGACGAGATATGCAGGCGGTACGTCTGGCCCTTCCTCATCTTGATGACGGGATAGAAGCTCCACATCCGAGCGAGCAGGTAGCCGTCGCCACCCGGCGGGATCTCGACGATCGGGATACCGGCTTCCTCTCCGACTTTGTTCGCCTCGGTAAACTGTCGGACGCGGGCGCCGAAATCGACGGCGGAGACCCTGTAGGACTCTCCCGACGAGTTCTGTTTGCCGTAGAAGTGCCAGTATGGCATCGCGAGTGACATCACGATGCACCAGATGAGCGCGAGGCCGACCCAGAGACGTTCGGGTCCTTTCGGTGCCTGGAGCCATCCTTCGGGCGGGCTGTAGATACTCATGATTCCTCCGGAAAGCTCAAGGAAGGGTGGCTGGCGGAAGCAGCCACAATTCGATCCAACCCCATACCGTGTAAGAAATGGTAGGGATCACGATTCCAAGGGTCAGCAGGAGCCAGGGGTTGTCCATTAGTTTTTGCAGCGCTGGTTTTTCGTCGGGCTCTTTCTGGCTCATCCGTACCTCCTTCAGGCTTCGATGACCGATTTGAGTGTTTGAATTGATCTCTCGGATCCCTGCCGCCAGATCACGGCAACGATTCCGAGAAAGAGAAGTCCGCCAATCACTGCGATCAGGCCGCCGATGCCCATCACACCGAGGCCGATGCTCTCGCCGAGTCCGCGACCGGCCTGCTCGGCGCCGTAGGCCTTCCGCGACATTCCGTAGATGCCCGCGATCGCGAAGCCGCTCGCGAAGATCATCTGCCCGACTCCGTAGGTGATGGGCTGCCAGGCTGCGGCGCGCCGCAGCCGGCGCGTCGATATTGAAAATCCAAACGCGCGCAGCATCAGATAGGTGACGGCCATGAAGGCTGCGGTGATGCCGCCGATCGAGGCGTGGTAGTGGGCGGGGATCATCGTGTTGGAACCGCGTATTCCCGCGCCCAACGCGAATCCGAGCAATGTCAGCAGAGCGCTCACCAGAAAACCGGAAATCTGCGGATCTGAGATCGACGCAAGGCCGATGCGCCCAGCGCGCCACTCCACGAAAAGTTGTTGTAGACAAGCAATCAGAAACAGGCTGAGCACCGGAAAGATCGCCCAGCGCATCAAGAAGGTGAAACCGTCGCGATAGCCCGGGCTCCAGGTTCCGAGCATCGCGAGTACCGGCGACGCGAGCCACGGTACGATCATCGCGCCGAAGAGAATCGCGGCCGTCTTTTCGCCGATTGGGCAGCGACCCAACGCCGAGTCGAGCAGGATCAGCCAGACCGAAATCATTGCGATGCTGCAGCAGAGCTGCAGGACGTGCCCGCCACCCCAGAAGAGCAACTCGTAATAAGCCTCGGCGCCCAGGTCTGGTGTGATGCGCTGGGAGGTAATCGCAAAGGTGAGTGCAGCCAGCACCAGCACGATCGCCGAACTCCGCAATCCCATCTGTGCGGCGCCCGGGATCTTAAAAAAGCCTGTGCGCGTAGAGCGAGCCGTCAGCAGTCGTCGGCTGACAAAGCTCGCCAGGACGCCCGTCGCGAAGAAGACCTGCCCGACGCCGAACAACCAGTGATCGATCATCGGGATATAGTTGGATAGAACGGGTTCGCTTCCGGGCATGCCTGCCGCGAGCAACATCATTGCGACGCCGAACGCGCTGATGTGAACGGCGTGTCGGGCAAATCGGTTCGGTGCCAATCGGCCGGGCAGCAGAAAGAGCAATGCGGCCACGAACGAGTAGAACCACGCGACCAGAGCGAGGTTGACATGCACGACCAGGCCGCGTTTGAAGAAGAGCGGATCGGTCACCAGACGATCGAAGGGCGGCATCCGTCCGATGACGACGACCAACGAGAACAGTCCCGCGAGCGTGAGCACCCCGAGAGCGAGGCCCAACCACTGACCCGCGCACTGCATCTCCAACCGGCGTTGCGGTTCCGGCGAGCGCACGCTGGGCGGCGCAAACTTTTTGGCTCCGCTCATCTTGCTACTCCACCCCCGATGCCCCGAAGCGGTCTGGTGGATTCCACGGCGAATCCTCGGGTCGTGATATCGGTTAACGATAAACGGATCTAAAGATCTGTTTATCTGTTTATAGCACTCCAATGGGGCAGTCAAGGCCCTAGCTGCAATTTGAGCGCGGCTTGGCGACGGTGATCCGGCGCGCTCTGCGGACCCCGGGTGGCCGCGAGTCGACGCCAATCGACTTTGACGTCTCTTAATGGTAGGGATAGGGCGCGTGGGTGGAGGTCAACGCAGACCGCGTTGGCCGAGGAGCGTCAATGTTCATCTCTCAGACCGCGGAATACGCAATTCGGGCCATGTCCGCGATCGCGACGCTCCCCGAGGAGACCAGGATTCGCTCCACCGATCTCGGACAGGGGACGGGAATCCCAGCTCCCTACCTATCCAAGATCCTGCGGCGGCTGGTGCTCGCCGGATTGCTCTTCTCGCAAAAGGGGCAGGGCGGAGGTTTTTCGCTTGCCCGCCCTGCCGGCCAAATTTCATTCATCGACATCCTAAACGCAGTCGATGCGTTCCCCACCGATGGGCGCTGCGCGTTTGGCTGGGGGAACTGCGATCAACTCTCGCCGTGCCCGCTTCACAATTCCTGGAGTCGACTCAACCACCAACTCCGAGACTGGGCGACCGACACGAACCTGGCCGAAGTCGCCACTGCAGCTAAAAGCGATCAACGAATTCAGCTGTTTCCCGACCTCACCTGAATTTCGGTCTCACGATTTTTTACGCGTAGGGGCGAAGGTGGTTCACCATCCAATAGATCACTACGCCCGTGACAGAGACGTAAAGCCAGACCGGGAATGTGATCCGCGCAATTCGCCGATGCTCGGAAAAGCGCTGCCGAAAGGCCAAAAAAAACGTTCGCAGCGCGAGCGGTACGAGGCAAACGGCGAGAATCGTATGGGATATGAGAATCGTGAGAAAGACCACGCGAACCCAATCGTCTCCCGGAAACGACTTGTGGCCGAGCGTCGCGATCTGGACCACGTAACAGACCAGAAACACGATCGAGACGCCGAGATTCGTCACCATGAGATTGCGGTGTCGCACTCGTTTACCGCGGCGAATCGCCACGAACGCGGTCACGAGCAGGACTGCGCTCAACGCGTTCAAGCTCGGAATTGCGACTGAGACCCATTCCAGCATATCAGCGCTGCTTCCCCCGGTTTCGAAAAATGTCGTTACCGAATCTAGCCCTCGACGCGAAAGCCGCCATTCACTCTCGTACCACAGCAGCCCTCACCGCGCGCATCCCGTATCGCTCGCGCTACAGCACCTTCTGGAGCGCGCATCCCGCATCGCTTGCGCTACAGCACCTTTCGAAGCGCTCGCCCGGTATGGCTGGTCGGGTGTGCGGCAACTTCTTCCGGTGTGCCCGATACGACGATCTCTCCGCCTTCTTCGCCTCCCTCTGGGCCCAGGTCGATCACGTAGTCAGCCATCTTGATCACATCCGGATGGTGTTCGATTACAACAACCGTGTTGCCCTTTTCGACCAACTGATCGAGAACACCCAGGAGTTGCTCGACATCTGCAAAATGCAATCCGGTCGTGGGTTCATCGAGAAGATAGAGACTCCGCCCGGTGCTCCGCCTCGACAGTTCTTTGGCGAGTTTGACGCGTTGCGCTTCGCCTCCTGAGAGGGTGGTCGCCGATTGACCCACATGGAGATATCCGAGCCCCACGTCGAACAAGGTCTGGAGCGGTCGCCGAAGGGACGGAACATTTTCTGCGAAACAGAGCGCCTCTTCGACGGTCATCTCGAGTACATCTGCCATGCTGCGGCCCTTGTAGCGGATCTCCAGGGTCTCGCGGTTGTAGCGCCGGCCCGCGCACTCCTCGCAGGTCACGAAGATGTCCGGAAGAAAGTGCATTTCCACGCGCAGGGTCCCGTCGCCCTGGCAGGCTTCGCAGCGGCCTCCCTTCACGTTGAACGAGAAGCGCCCCGGCGCATAACCGCGAACCCGCGCTTCGGGAACCTGACTGAAGAGCTGGCGGATGCTCGAGAGTGCGCCCGTGTAGGTGGCGGGATTGCTGCGCGGCGTGCGGCCGATCGGCGCCTGGCTCACGTCCACCACTTTGTCGATTGCTTCGAGGCCCAGAATTCGATCGAAAGGTGCCGCAGGAGCTTCGGCCTGATGGAGGCGGGCCGCCAGCGCGCGGTAGAGAGTGTCGTTGATCAGTGTCGATTTTCCAGAACCCGACACTCCAGTTACGGCTGTGAAGAGGCCCAACGGAATTCTTACATCGAGATTCTTGAGGTTGTTGCCCTGGCAATTTTCGACAACCAGCGCGCGCTCACCCGGAGACCTACGCTGTGTCGGCACGTCGATGCAGCGTTCCCCTGCGAGATAGTTGCCTGTAATCGAGTGTTCGCTCGTGGCAATTTCCTCGGGTGTTCCGAGCGCGACGATTTGTCCGCCGTGAATTCCAGCGCCGGGCCCCATGTCGATCACGAAATCTGCAGAGCGAATCGTCGACTCATCGTGCTCCACGACGAGCACGCTGTTGCCCCCGTCGCGCAGCCGCGTGAGCGTCTCGAGCAACCTCTGGTTGTCCCTCGGATGCAGACCGATCGAGGGTTCGTCGAGGATGTAGAGAACCCCCATCAAGCTGGCGCCAACCTGGGTCGCGAGGCGAATGCGCTGACTCTCACCACCCGAAAGCGTTGCACTGCTGCGGGCGAGCGTGAGATAGCCGAGGCCGACATCCTTCAAGAA
>PVMK01120249.1_pt1 | contig 31941 bp, 44 predicted proteins | sample 1853481 | NCBI WGS metagenome assembly PVMK01 (sample SAMN08533507, study PRJNA380276) | Marine sediment metagenome, whole genome shotgun sequencing project.
ACTATATTTGTGTTATTACTTAACCAAATACACCATTTTATGTCAATTATTAGAATATCAGACCAACTTATCCAAAGCGAGTCAATTGCTAAGCTTTCAAAGGGGATTATCTCATTTAATGAGATATTTGCCTCTGCATCTTTAGTCAAGGATGCAAAAAATAATAGGAGTGCTTATGTAAGTCTTGACAATCTTCTTAATACTGTGCGGCCTATCTTAGCTCAAGTAGGGCTTGCTGTGACGCAAGACCTTGCAGGAGATTATCTTGCCACAACTATTTTGCATGAAAGTGGAGAGTTTAAAACATCACTCATGCCATTTAATCCAATGGATGGGAAAGGGATCAACTCCCTCCAGGCAATTGGTGGAGGTATCACTTATGCTAAAAGATATGCTTTAGCTGCTGCCTTGCTTATCTCAGTAGATACTGACGATGATGGGGCAAAGTCAGGCAATATGAATGCAAGACCAAAACAAAAGCCCCTAATGACTAAAGAGCACAAGCTGTGGAGCAAATTGGTGGCTAAGATTCAGAGTGGAGAGTCAACTCTTGAGAAAACTCTTACATTTTATAGAATCAATCAAGAAGATCAAACTTTTTTAAACGAGCTAAAAAACAGCAAAGATGCCTAAACTCGGATGTATAACTCCTTCAAAATTTAAGGCAGTAATGACAAAAGGCCGCAATAAATCACAAATGTGGGGGCAAACAGCCCTCACTTATGCTGATGAGCTTGCAATGAATCTCATAGGAGTTGAGACTCCTGATATCTCTGCTCCTGCTTTAGAGCATGGGAATGAGCTCGAGCCTTTTGCGATCCAAGCATATGAGATGGAAAACTTTGTGGAGGTGGTCAAAGTAGATGAGCCAATCCATCATTCAGAGCTTGACTATGTTTGTGGGCACTATGGATGGCCTAGTCTCTACAGATGGCATCATTGAGATTAAATGCCCATTTAACCCTCTGAACCACTTTAAAAACATCATGGAGGCGGAGCAGTACGAAAAACTATATAAGTGGCAAATACAAGGTTATCTGTGGATCACTGGCAGACAGTGGGCCGACTTTGTAAGTTTTCACACACATGAGGCCTGGGGAGATAATCAACTCTTTGCTCATAGGATAGAGAGGGATGAGGACATCATCCAGCAACTACAAGAGCGAGTCCCTTTATTTTGGGGGATCGTTCAGCAGCGACTTAATGAATACTTAGAAAAGTAAGCAAACAAGTTCTTATAAGTATAGGATCGCCTCTGGTTAATTCCAGGGGCTTTTGTTTTTTAAGGCCTTAAGTGTTCATAATAATGTACTAAAATCATGTAATTTCCTTAATTTTCCTTAAGAATATTAAAAACCTTAAGCGCTTTTAAGGGCTGTTTTAAGGCCGAAACGACCACCACCACTAAATTCGAGCATTTCCTTAAGATCTTAAGCGAAAAATATACACTATAAGGAAAGTAATACATGAGATACTATTTTACTTCATGTATGTATATTATTATTATTAAGTATTTAAGGTTATTATTATTATTATTATAGAGAGCCCATTGCCACTAGGTTTTTGCTCCTTAATTTTTCCTTAATTTTACCCTTAATTCCCTTAATTTTGCCTAATTTCTTAAGGTTTTTGATTTTCACAGACTTTTGCAGTATCTTTATAGAGAACAATTAAAAGGATTGTTTTTATGGTATTTTGGTTAATTGGAATTATTGGGCAGTAGTGTGGTGCTGCTGCCCTTTTTTTGAACCTAGGCAGGATTTTTGATGTTTTATGAATATGGGATACAACACAAAAGAACTAGAAGAGCAAGCCCTATGAGGCTATAAAAGAGCACGGGCTAGTCTTCATTGAGGAGATTGTTGCCTTTTTGCCATGTTCTAAGCCTACATTCTACGAGCACGGGCTTAACGAACTTGACAGCATAGTTCAGCAATAGGATTAAATCACGAATCAAAACGTAGGGAAAGAAAAACAATAAAAGGGCTAGAAAAAGTTGAAAATAAATTCAAAAAAGGGAGTGGGTATGTTTATGTAATAAAATGCGATGGGTGGAACTACTATAAAATAGGGATCTCGAAAAGCACTCCAAGGAATAGACTCTCTAATCTTCAAAGTGGATGCCCATTTAATCTTGACTATATAACAATAGTCCATTGTGCTCATTATTCTTTAGTTGAATCAGAAGTACATAAGATGCTTAGGTCTAAAAATATTAGGGGGGAATGGTTTGAGTTAAATCCTTCAGAACTTATTGACGTTATTGAATTTTTAAATCAATCTGCCTCAAAACAACTAACACTATTTTAATGGCATATAAAACAGTAGAACTGGAAAAGATGGCGGTTGAGTCAATCAAAGAGCATGGGCTAGTCTTCATAGAGGAGGTAATTAGTTATTTACCATGTGCCAGCTCAACATTTTATGATCATCAATTGGAAAAATCGGAGGCTATAAAAGGAGCTATCTTATTCAATAAAGTGTCTAAGAAGACAAAACTGAGGCGCAACTGGGAACACTCAGAGAATGCGACTCTAAATATAAGTTTATACAAGCTGTTAGCAAATGAGGAGGAGCTGATGAGACTATCAGTGCAGAAGATCCACCAGGAGACAAAGCAGGAGACAAAACACAGCATTGATTTTGGAAAACTAACAGACGAGCAACTAGATGAATATCTCAGACATACGTCAGCAATTCTTAAGAGCACAGAAGGAGAAAGCGAGGAGGAGCTTTGAGAAGTTTGTCTTAATGACTAAGCCAGACTACAAGCTCAACTGGCATCATAAACTCTTGATGCAGAAATTGCAAGCATTTGCAGAGGGCAAGATCAAAAAAATGATGGTCTTTATGCCTCCTCAACATGGCAAGAGTGAGCTGACGAGTAGGAGACTGCCTGCTTACATTTTAGGGCTCAATCCAAATGCAAAGATTGCAGGCTGTTCTTATGCTGCTGATCTATCAAAGAGCTTTAACAGAGATGTGCAGCGTATTATTGAGGATGATGTCTATGGTGGGATTTTCCCAAAAACGACCCTGAACGCTTCAAATGTTAAAAGCTCGGCAAAAGGCAGCTATTTAAGAAATGCAGATATTTTTGAGGTTGTTGGATATACTGGCTTTTATAAGTCAGTTGGGGTGGGTGGATCTCTTACCGGTACACCAGTTGACATTGGTCTCATTGATGATCCAGTCAAAGATGTAGTGGAGGCGAATAGTCCGACCTATAGAGCTAGGGTTTGGGACTGGTTCACTGGGGTGTTTTTGACTCGCTTGCACAATGACTCTCAAGTATTGATCACTCAGACCAGATGGCATGAGGATGATCTCAGTGGAAGGATATTAAAAAGCAAGCAAGCTCATGAGTGGGAGGTCTTGACTTTGCCTGGAGTATTGGAGACAGCAGAAAAACATGAGGATGATCCTAGGAATATAGGGGAGGCTCTTTGGGCTAGTCGTCACAGTTTGAAAAAGTTACTTGATTTTAAAGATGCAAGCCCTAGGCTATTCCAAGCAATGTATCAGCAAGATCCTAGACCTTTCGAGGGTGGACTTGTTTATCCTAACTGGAATAAGTGCAGCCTTAAGGAGTATAACCAAGTAAGGATTGAGGAGATCAATGGCCTTGACTTCGGATACTCCACCAGTCCTGCTGCTTTTATAGGCATAAAGATTGATGAGAAAGCAAAGAGGATTTATTTAAGGCTCAAGATATATGGCAAGTTTATCAAGCTCAAGCAATTGGCCGAACAGATCCAGGACAAGCTTGAGAGCCCTAGGCAGCAGATCATTGCAGACAGTGCAGATCCTCTGCTTATTGAGCACTTAAAGACTCAGTACAAAATGAACGTTCACAAAGCTGTCAAGGGAAAAGACTCTGTAAGCTTTGGGATCACTTTAATGAATAACTTTGAGCTAGTGGTTGTGGATTCAGGAGGAGAGTCATTGATTAGAGAATTGAAAAACTATAGATACAAAGAGGATGCAGATGGTAATCCTCTGGATGAGCCAGTCAAAGAGTATGATCATGCTCTTGATGCTGCTAGATATGTTGTACTTAAAAAACTAGGCCGTAAAGGCTCAAAATTTACTGTATTTTAATGGCAAAAACTGAAACGATTAAAAAAGCACTAGAGAAGTCACTCAAAGACTTCAAGAAAAACGAGAAGGATTTCAATAGGAATCACAGAACTGTCTGCTTAAGGATCGAGCAGGCACTGCAAGCCCTAGAGAGAGTGATCAAAGATGAAAACATCCAAGCACTCCAGGGCAAAGATTATTTTGAGGCGACCACACCAATCACAGGAAAAACTGAACTGAGCAAATGATAAACCTAAAGATAGGGAAAGAAAAAGCATATCTACCAGAGCCAAAGACTGTGCTGCTGGTTAAGTTTATTGAGTGGCTTGAGTTTATGGATGAGCATGAGCCTGCTTGGTGGAAAGATCTTGACCTTGACAAAGAAGGTGGAGCACTTGACCAGCTAGACAGCAAGCAAAAGCTTGAGCTTTATGATTTTGCAGCCAAAGAGCTTGCATTCTGGTCTAACTTATCACATGAGCAGTGGAGAAAAGCAGATCTTAATGAGCTGTTTGGGGTTTGGTCTTGGTATCGGGCTCAATTTAACTATGAGTATGCAGAGGAGTGGAACTGCTTGGAGATAGATAGCAAAATATACTATCTGCCTGAGCGCTATATGAGTGAGTCAACACTTGAGGACTATGCAGAATCTAATGAGTATGAGAATCAACTCTCTGAGGTATTAAATGGGCATTATATAGCTTTATTTAATATTGCATCTGTATTGCTTAGACAAAAAAAGGATGGCAGGCTTGAGACTTATGATGATTATAACATTGATCACAGAGCTGCCAACTTCAAAGACCACCTAACAGCTCTGCAAGCTCATCAGATCGCTTTTTTTTTGCAGAGACAAAGCAACAAATTGCAGAAAGATTCTCAAATCTATATGACAGCGCAGACCCTCGCAGCGTTAAAGCAGGATATGAGCAGCTAGTTGCTCCATATGGATGGCTTAACACTTATATAATGCTAGCAAAAGGCGACATCATGAAGCTCAAAGAGGTGGAAAAATTACCACTTTATACAGCTTTAGTATTTTTGAGCCAACAAAATGCAGAGAGTAAATATTTGACCAACTTACAAAAAACTAAATAATGACATTTGACCAGTTACAGAACAAAATCAAAGCCTGGGGGAAGTCCAAAGGCATCACAAACAAAAAGAAGCAGAAAGGTAAGCGCACTATCCAGCGATATGCACAGACATTGAAAGTGCAGGAGGAGACTGGAGAGCTTTGTGCTGCTATACTCAAAGAGGATCAGCCCAAGATCATGGATGGTATTGGGGACTCAATAGTGACTCTCATACTATTAGCAGAGATCGAGGGATACACTTTAGAGGACTGCCTCCTTATCGCATGGAATGAGATCAAGAGCAGAGATGGAAAGATGGTTAATGGATCATTTATAAAAAACAACTAAGATGCTAGCATACGGAATAATACTACACATACTAGCTTTAATTGGGGCAGCTTTTCTTTTTGCCTTAGCAACTACTCCAAATAAAAAAAACTAGTCAAATGAAAATAGGGGAATCATGCAGATGGTTTTTGACTTCTTTATACGTATCTCTGATTATTTATATCTTGACATCTTTTGCAGTGGGATCATTCAACCCTTTATACTGGGGAGCTGCTCAATTTTTTTTATTTTTTATTGCAGCCGTATTGATACTGGGGGCTGTTGGATTTTTATTTGAGGACTAAAAAACAACTAAGATGCTATTTATACAAATTGCCAATATTATCAATGAGCTTGTCCAACTTGATCCAGACCTCAAGTATTTTCACTATGGACTGCCTGAAGATGTCAACAGGAATATCCCTAATAACTTCGATCCAAATAGTGATACAGGGCGGCTTTTCCCCTATGTTTTGCAGATCCCTCGACAGTTGACAGCTAGGACTCAGCAAAATGCTACACAGTCACTCTTTGAGACTCACACAGTAGAGCTGCTTTTTATTGATACTTATGCTTATAATGCCCAGCAGTTTGATTTTAAGAGAGATACACAAATAAAGATATTCAGCAAGCTACAAGTTTTAGCAGAGAGAATCATCAAGGGCCTCCAAGAGTATGCAGAAGAGGTGGCCCTCCCTCCATTCAATATCTCAGACTATACAATTGATCCGGATGCTGCAAGATTTACAGCAAATACTAGGATGATCAGAGTAAACTTATCATTGGTTTTCCCATCCGCTTGCAGTAGTTATGATTATGATTTGAGTATGTTAGAGGTAGATCCTAATGATACAGTCACAACAGATCTGGAGGATGTCAATGATAGTACTCCGATTGTAGAACCTTAAAAGCATGATACCAAACAACCACAGCCTAACAATAATAGATAACTATGGGAGACAGCGCAAGGATTTTGCAGGATTTAGCGAGCTTATTAGTCAGGACAATGGTAGGACAGATCGAGCTGGCAGGCCATGTGATGACTGGGAGCTTAAAGGATTCAGTAGCTTACGAGATCGAGGAGACAGGCATCAAAGCAACTATCAATATCTTGCTCAATGATTATGGGCTTGCTTTAGATGGTGGAGTCACTCCTGAGGATATCCCTTTTGACTTTATCCCTCCTTATCGTGGGGGAAAATCGGACTATATTGAAGGGCTTGCACGTTTTGCACGTATAAAGTTAGGCAAAAATGATCCTAAAGAGGCTCTAGCTGTAGCGTTTGCAATAGCTAACAAGCAAAAGCAGTCAGGCTCTCCCCTTGCAGGGCCTTCTCAGTTTATACAAAAGACGATAGATGCAACAGAGCAGGAGATCCAAGCGGCAGTTGAGGAGTATAGTGAGGCTGTTTTTGGAGTTTTAATTGATGAATTTTTAACAAGTATAGCAGCATGAACAAAGATAATAGCTATTGTATTGAGTATGAGGAGGGATGCCAGCCTAAAGCTTGCAAGTCTCTGTGTGGAAAGTGTAAGGGAATTATTAAAATAAACAAAAAGTCTAAAAAAGATGCCAATAACAGCGCTCCCTCAGTTTGATCCTGCTAGTGTTTACCAGCCAGTAGTCTATAAGACTCAGTTTGGACTAGCAGCTCCAGAGTCAGTTGCTTACATAGAGGTAACTATCAGATACAATGGAGTGACCATTGCAGTAGATAACAAGAGACCTAGCAGCATTGTAGGGACTACCTACTTTTTTGAGGTGGACATCTCTGCTTATCTACAGAGAGCCCTTGCTCCTAATCAAGATAAGTCTAGTATGTTTGGGGACTTATCTGGGTTGAACTACTCACAGAATAATGATGCTTTTGGAGATATAGAGGTTCAGTTTAAATATGCTATACAAAATGAGTTTGGCATCATTGGAGATCCTACATTTACAGAGACCTCGCTAGTGCAAAAGGCATCTATAGCCATCAGACAGAATGGAGATGAGAGGGATCTTGATGCTTATACAACTACTTTGCTGCCCTTTCTCACTAATCGCACAGAGAGCATAACCTCTCCAGGGTGCGCCTCATTTTTATCTTTCTACAATTATGAGCCTGCTATCAATGGCATGAGGTTGATAGCTTTGGACTCAAGTGGGGCTGTCATAAATACTCATTATACCTTTGGCACATTTACAAGTATAAAGCAAAATACTGCTGCTGTAGGTTATGAGAATATTGATGCAAGTCTAGCGACTGACTGGCTCAATGGAGATGATAAACCCATCCTTAGTGCAGCAGCTTCTTATCTCATAGATTTTGGAGACATCACTGCTGACATCAGTGGCATTGTCTCAGCTTACACTCCATACACTCAGCAGGCTCTTTATGAGATTGATCAGATATGCTCTAAAAAATTGAAGCTATTTTGGCTCAATGAGCTAGGTGGTGTGGATGATTACGCTCTCCCATTTGTGGCATTGAGTGCAGTGGTATCCTCAGAGAGATTTGAAAAGCCTCTTGCATGGGATGCAGGGGCAGCCTCTCCTCATGCTCAGTATGATCATGGCAGATTAAGGAACAACTTAAGTGCAAATAGAGTTTATAGGGTAGAGACTAGAGTGGCCAGCAATACAGCCGAATATCTGAGGGCCTTGATCACTTCAGCAGAGATATACATTGTTAATCCAGATGATGAGGCAGAACTGTGGCGAGTTTTCCCATCAGATCTGACCTATGTGGAACGTGTTGGATTTGGTTTGGTTAATATTGGGTTTGACTTGAACCTATCACAAGATTATGTTTTACACAGAGTATAAATATGGCTGTTTTAAATATTGATGAGATATACAACACATTAAGGAATAACTCCTATGAGCTAGATGGCATCCTCATCCAAGGTGCAGCAGTTACAAAGATATACTGTGACGAGCGCATAAGTTTTGGAGCAGGGGCATTCTTAGGCACTAGGGTTGAGATGGACTGCGATAGGGAGATCAATGATGTAGATTATACAGACTGCGAGCTCTCTGCTGATGATAGCCTAGGTGTCGCTGTTAATATCTTTCTCACTTATAAGGATGTGACAGCAAAGCCATTGCTACAGATTGAGGACAATGGGGGAGATATTTATTTTGTTTATTCGACTAATTATACTGAGATTTACAAACTGATACCATGATAAGAAAGATACTCAATATTGATGGGCAGGAGTGCGATCTCAAAGAGGGTGTATTCCCTTTCTCTATTAGCTATCAAGTTGATGAGCAGGGATTCATTGCAGGCTCATCATCAAAGCGATCTGTGAGGCTGCCATCAACAGCCAACAATGATGTTATCTTTGGGGACTGGGGTGGCATATCAAATGACAATGGAAATGCAGCAGAGTTCAGACCTTTCTCTTATAGTCAAGGGGGTGTGACTTTATTCCAAGGCCAGGCAGAGCTGCAAAGCTCCCCATTGCAGTCAGATCGCTACAGATTCAGGTCAAGAGAGTACAAAGTTGATTTATATGGAGACAATGCAGATTGGGCTCTATTGTTGTCAGATACTCAGCTCTCAGATTTAGACTACACAGATCAAATTTATAATCAAAGTACAATAGTAGGAGGATGGTTTGCAGAATATCCAACAGACGAGGCTGGTTTTACAGTCGTAAAGTGGAAAGAGTGGGAAAAGCCTGGAAAGGTAAAACTGGAGGAGCTCACTCCTTTTGTTTTTATCCGTTCGATTTTGGACAAAGCTTTTCAGTCCATTGGGTACAGGATTATATCTGACTTTTTGGACTCTGATGCTTTCACTCGCTTGATCCATCTTGCTCCTCTGCCTGAGCGCTACCCTCAAGAGTTTTCTGAGGACTATCTTAATATTACAGCGAGCACAGCAGCAGGGACTACTCCCTTTAGTGGTACAGTCAATTTCTTAACTCAAACACAGATACCATCTGTACTAGATCCTTATGATGAGCTTACTGGTGTTTATACTGTGCCCTATACTGGCTTTTATGAGATTAGTGTTTTTGCTCAGACTTCAAACTTTAATGATGGAGGCAGTGGTAATGGCTATAGCTTTGTAGGGGCAAACACAAATTGATTCAATCCCTAACTCTATTCCCTCAAGTGCTTTTGGTGCTGCTACTCTTGGAGTGAATGCCCCTTATGATGGAAATGAGTCTTGGAATAATACAAGTGATGTAGTTTTTTTGCAGGCAGGGGATGAGTTAAGTCTTGCTTTAGTGACAGCAGGACAAGCAAGCGTGACTTATGACTATTCTCTTAACTGGTCAGTCATTGGAGAATGTCAAATTGAGTTTGGTGTGCCATTGGTCTACAAGTATCTGTTTAGAGATTTTAAGGTATTGCCATTGATCAAGGATTTGCAAAAAATGTTTAATCTAAGATTTGAGGCTGATCCACTGAGCAGGCAGGTAGTAATTGAGCCAGCAGATGATTACCTATATCAAGCCAATACAAAAACAAATAACAGCGCTCCCACTGAGCCCCTAGAGCTGAGATTGGGGTTTTATCAGCCTACTGGTCAAGATGATACTCAAGACTTTGATCTAAGCAGAGAGGCAGAGCTCTACAATGAGACCAATCAGCCAAGGATCACACAGCTCCAGTATATTACGGAAGGAGATACAGAGGAGTTTCTAGAGCTCAATCAAGCACTAGGGCATCTATACAGCTCAATACATTTTGCCAGAGAATAGGTTTAATGATGCAACAGCCATCGCAGAGCTTGAGTATTTTGCCAAAACTATTTGTGAGCTAGATAGAGAGATCACAGCAGATGACTCTCAGAAAACTGTACAAGTCCCTCTTATCTATCCACAGAACTACATAGAAGATCCAACAGCATTTGAGGCAAACTATGAGGTAAGTCCTAGGATCTTGTATTTTGGTGGATTTAGACCTTTTAGAGATGCAAACATTGTATGGGATGCCTTTGGCAACTTTGGCTATCCTCTGAGCTTTATGGTTAATTATCAAGATGATACTGATTTTAGCATCTCATTTGCTACTGAGTTGATCAATGGGGTTGATGTCCCTGGACTATTAAGAGCTTTTCATCTTCAGTCTTTTGCTCGCAAGCGTATTGCAAAGAGATTAGAGGCTTTTTATTTTTGGGATATTCTCAAGATCTCAGCCTTGACTTTTAGGAATAAGATCTACTATGATGGCAGGGAGTATGTACTTAGTCAAGTTGATGGATACAGACCACTTTTAGAGACTCCCACAAAAACAGTTTTAAGGTTAGACCAAAAGCCTGAGCAGGAGGATGAGGATGCAATAAATAACACTCTTTTAAATGGCAAGGCAACACTTGTCGAATAATAAAAAAATAGGATGGCCAAGACAGTAGGTTTAAAAATAGAGATTGAGGGGCTGAGTAGTATCACTGAGAATGTGGTCAAGCTAGAGCAAGCCCTGAAAGAGACAAAAACACAGGCCAAAGATCTTGAGGAAGAGATCCAGCAGCTTAATGATGAGATTGCAAAATCTGATAATGCAGAGGATGTTGAGAAGCTCAACAAGCAGTTAGCCATTGCAGAGAAAGAGTATGTAAGCCTCCGCAATACTGTTGCTGATACTAATGAGCAATTAAAAGGAGCAAGAAAAGAGCAGAGGGATTTTATTAAGCAAGCAAATGCTGCTAAGTTCAAAAAAGGCTCTTATTTTGATCTCAATGAGCAACTTAAAGCAGCTCGCAAGTCTTTTAAAAACTTATCTGCTGAGGAGAGAAAGGGCAAGATAGGGCAAGACCTTACTAGAAAGATCAAGGGACTAGACTCTGAGCTTAAGGGGCTAGATAAGTCCATTGGTCAAAATCAAAGAAATGTTGGAGATTATGGCAAGGCGCTTGAGAAGCTAGGCGGTCGCTCCTTTACTCGCTTATCTAAGTTTGTGACAAAGGCCAACGGAAAACTCAATCTATTTGGTAAGGCTTTGCTTGGTGGATTTGTAGCTTTTCAGGCGGCTAAATTTATAGCTCAAGGGATTAAGCAACTGGATGAGTTTATCAACAAGATCAATGAGACCAGTCAAGCTGTGGCAGGATTTGCTCAAGTATCTGGGGAGGAGCTTAATAAGTTGACAGCACAGACCACAGCATTAAGTGAGACTTTTGCAGTAGATAGCGAAAGTATTGCAAAGAGCGCAAGAGCTCTAGCTGATCAGTTAGGGATTGGGTTTGATGAGGCCCTTGCAAAGATTGAGGGCAGACTTGTTGAGGGTGTGGCTAATAATGAGGAGTTTTTGAGTAGTATTGAGCAGTATCCTGAAGCGTTTGAGGATGCCAGTGGAGCTGTGACAGATTTTAGTGAGCGCAATGGAGAGCTTTTGGCTAGAAATAAAGAGCTGGCAGAGAGTCAAGTTGAGGTTGCAAAGCGCTTGCAGGGTGTCACTGATACTTTTAAAGGCATTGCGGCAACTGTCCAGACTGTACTCTTTAAGGTTTTGGCTGATCTTATTGATATTTTCAGACCGGTTGTATCTGCATTTCAAAAAGCAGGGCAGGCTGTTGGGAGGTTATTTGATTCTTTTAAACAGTTTAGAAAAGAGGGAGAGGAGGCCGTGACTATTAGCAGCTTGATAGCAGGCACTTTTGAGAAGCTTGCAGGAGTATTGCAGTTTGTAGCAGATGGTATCACATTTTTAGTGGATGGGATCACTAGCTTAATACAAAATGTACCATTTCTCCAAAAGCTATTTGCAGCCATATTTGATGAGATAGCGAGGGTAAGACAACTATTTGTAGACTTGCCTTTTATCTTTGCAGGAGTTGTGGCAGCATTGAAGCAGTTAGGTACTAATTTCTCTAACTTTTTCCAGGGCTTGATCATTGATGCTCAGATCTTATCTGCTAAAGTAAAGGGAATATTCTCTCAAGCGGCACAGGATCAAGTTGAGGAGCTTAGAAAACGAAGAAAAGAGATAGTAAGTGATGGGAGAAGTTTGGGCGAGGCTTACAGTGAAGCATTTGCAGAGGCTAGAGCGAATGCTGCAAGAGAAGCAGAAAAAGCAGAAGCAGAGGCAGAAAAAGCGGCAGATCTTAAAGCTATACAAGCAAAAACACAGAGAGACCTTGAGGCAGCAAAGAAGCAAAGAGATGCAGCCATCAAAGCAGCAGAAGAGCTAAGCAAAGCCCGTGACAAATTTGCTCAAGACGAACTAAACAGAGAGAAGCAAAGAGCTGCGCTATTGGCTGACCTTAATGCTCGCTTAATAGACCAGCGTATCAAGGCCATTGAAGACGAGGGCAAGAGAAGAGAGGCAGAGATTGAGCTTAATTTTGATAGACAAGTTGAGGCTATTGAGGCAGGCAATAAAAAGCTGACAGATGAGCAAGCCAAAAGAGAGGCTGAACTTATCAAGATATTTGGAGAGGGCAGCAGAGAGGTCTTGCAGTCTCGTCAAGAGTTCCAGGAGGACTTTATCCAGATCGAACAGCAGCAGACTCAAATCATCCTAAACTTAAGGAGAGAGGAGGCAAAGCAACTGCAAGCCCTACAGGATGAGCTTAAGAGTAAGGAGCTAGAAAAAGCAAGAGCAGCAGCAGCAGAGTTGAGAGCTTTTAGAGATCAGCTACTTAGTGAAGAGCTTAATTTTATTGATGAGCAAGCTAGAGAGAGAGAGCTTAAGAGCAAAGAGTCTCTTAATAGGCTGCTTATTCAGGAGGAGGATGCAGCAGCAAGAGCTGAGGCCATCAGAGTAGAGGCAGAGCGCAAAATCATTGATCAGATACTTGATGCTAGAAATAAGCTGCAAGCCCTGAATGATCAAGAGGCTTTTCTAGAATCAGAGGCAGCAGCAGGCGTGAAGATTAAGCAGGAGGAGTATGATGCCATCCTGCAAGCTAGACAAGAGTTAAACACTCAATTGAGTGACCTAGAGCGACAGCAGACAGAGAATGCAAGAGCTGAGGGAGATGAGCGACTTAAAAAGATTATTGCAGACATCTCCAAAGTTGCTGATATTGTGAGCACTGGGCTCACTGCTGTTGATAATGTCCTTGACTCACTAGACTCAAGACAAGAGGCACAGCTTGAGAAGTCGCTGCAAAGATCGCAGGACAGACAGGCACAACTGGAGGCAGAGGCAGAGAATGCAACCGGATTGCGCAAGAAGTTTTTAAAACAGCAGGCATCTAATGAGATCAACCAACAGAAGCAGCTTGAAAAACAAAAAGAAGACCTAGCACAAAGATCAGCAAGGAGAGACAAGCAGATTGCAGTGACTGAGTCACTTATCCAAGGGCTATTGGCAGTAACTAGAGCAGCAGCAGCTCCTCCAGGCTTCCCCTTAAATTTGCCTAGTGTCATTGCAGTAGGTGCATTGAGCGCAGCAAATACAGCAGCTATTGCATCTAAGAAGTTCCAAGATGGTGGAGTCATTCAAGGGCCTTCTCACAGTCAAGGGGGTGTGAAATTTGCTGTAGGTGGGCAGGTAGGTTTTGAGGCTGAGGGTGGGGAGTTTATTGTAAATAAAAAAGCGACTGCAAAGAATTTGCCCTTGCTTAATCGGATAAATTCCAAGAGATTTGCAGAGGGTGGATTTATTGGGGGCGTTTCGCCTACTCCTACAATTACAAATATAAACACAGTCCAAGCTGACTCTGTGCAAGCGCTTGCAGGGACTTTGGCTGGTATCATAAATGCTCAAGAGGTTATCCTAGTCACTGATGATTTAGATGAGGATAGAGAGAATCAAGAGCGAATTAAAAAACGCACAATTTTAGACTAATGAATGACTTGGAGGAAAAATTCTATTTGATCCCTTTGGAGCACAGGGAGCAACTTGTATCAATGTTGCCTTGGTTTAGGAAGACCATGAGGCTCATCAAGGGCCATGAAAATACAAACTATCTTTTTCAGCTATACACTACCTATTTAGCAAGGGGATGGAGTGGAACACAGACTTGTGGATATTGTATGCAGCAAGTCAAACATAGATTATTTTTAGCAGCACAAACTTATGAAAAATACGGACTAAATTTAGAAGATGGAAAAGGAGAAAATTAAAAAGGAATTAACTGAGGCGCTATGTGATGCAATGAATGGGAAGTACTTGACTATTGAAAACATTGCATCTTATCTGATCGAGTCTAATTTGTTGGAAGATAAGAGGCTCAAGCAGTATCTAGCTGTCAAAGAGTTCTTTGAGCAGTATAATGACCAGAGCAGAGCCTCATTGATTCATCAATTATCTGCTAAATATGATGTATCTGTCAGGACTATGTGGGATCTAGTCCACAAAAGGCGCTTTAATGTGTGATTTTGTGCAGACCTTTGCAGTAGTTTAGCCCTTTTCGGGTGTATTATTGTAGTATATATTCTTAATATGGCAGAGACTTTCAACGACTACCCAAAAGCCGCAAGCGCAAACGCTCAGAGGGCTATTGACTACAAGGAGGAGAATGATGATAAGGGCGGATGTGGCACTCAAGTGGGCTGGGTTCGTGCTAGGCAGTTAGCTGATCGCAAAGATATTAGCTTTGATACAGTCAAAAGAATGGCTAATTTTCAGCGATTCAAGCAGTATAAAGATGATCCTTATGAGGATGCTGATGGGCAGGCCAACTGTGGACGTATCATGTGGGATGCCTGGGGAGGCACTGAGGGAGTCAACTGGGCCATTAATAAAGTAGAACAAGTGGAAAAACAAAGAGAGAATAAAACAGAGCTATATCTAGACAAACCAGTTGGACAAGGGGTTGATCCTTGGACTGGGGAGGAGATGATGAGCATGGAAGATATTAAGGCGAACATTGGCAAGGGGGAAGACCTTAAGCTTATCCTGAAGAGTCCAGGCGGCTCTGTGATCGAGGGCTTTGCTATGGCTGATATGTTAGCGGCTCATGGTGCAGAGGTTGAGATCATTGGGACTGGGATAGTGGGCAGTATTGCAACTATGATTTTTGCAGCAGGGACAAAAGGCAAGCGCAAGCTTACTAATAATGCGTTTTTTATGATTCACAAACCATCAAGCGGAATTGGTGGAACTGCTGACGATCTAAGAAGTGAGGCAAAGATCCTTGATACTATGGACAGCCGCATTGTGTCAAATTATGTGGACTTAATTGAGTCTAATGATAAGCTCATCAATGGCAGCCGAGAAGAGACAGCCGAGCAAGTAAGAGCATGGATGGCAGAAGAGAAGTGGTTTAGTGCTCAAGAGGCTGTTGTTGTTGGTCTTGCTGATGGTATTGCAGAAGGAGACTATATGACTGAGCAGACAGCTCGCAGCTTTGCTGCAATGGCTAAGAACTACAAAAACACTCCTGCTCAATTTACAAACTATATAAATAAGTTTGATATGCAAAATGATACAGAGCTCCCAGTTGAGGCTGAGGAGTCAAAGAGCTTTTTGTCTAAGTTCATGAATCACATGAAAGCATTTTTTACAGGCCAAAAAGCAGAAGCAGAGGCCATGTATGAGGATGATGACAAAAAAGAAGATTCTATTATTGAAAACAAAACAGAAGAAATGAAAAAAGAAAATATGTCTAAGGAAGAGCTCCTTAAAATGGCTGAGGATATGGGCTTTGAGCTTGTTGAGGTTGAGGAGAAAGAGAAAGAGATGGAAGACATGACCAAAGAGGACATCTTGGCTCTTGCTGAGTCTATGGGCATGAAAGAGAAAGAGGAAGAAGCCAAAGCCATTGCAGTAGTTGAGCAGACAAACACAGTGGATGAGGTAAAAGCTTTAAAGGAAGAGCTTGCACGAATGAAGGCTCAAGCTTATAAGTCTAAGACTCAAGCAATCAAAGGCCGCAAAGAAGATGCAGCAAAAACCAACAGAGACAAGGCTCTCGATAACTTAACCAACAACCATGAAGGCTTTGGTAATGCCATTGTCACAGGTTTGGGCTCTTACTTTGGTAAGTAAGTTGAAAACTATTTTTTGAAAATAAAACACATTGTGAAATGAATATTCTTGTAAATCAAAAGCAGCAGCAGAAAAGAAGAGTTAACCCTGGTGTTAAACAGTTCTCTGGAGCTTTGCAATTGCGTGGACTTGATCCTAGTGGATTCCATGCAGAACTATTCCCAACATTTACAGCAGTTGTTGCAGCAGGTGGAGCATCAGTTGATTTTGAGCTGACCAGTGGCAACTTTGACCAGTTTGAGATCTTGAACTTTGTAGTATCAAACGCAAAAGGAGAGCAAGCCATTCTGGACTATGTAGGGCCTACAGGAGCAGAGACTCTTGATACTTCTGCACTCTCTCAGTACTACAACAATAACTTGCCTTTTGCTATTGGTATAATCTACCGTGAGAAAGCAGGTGTGACCTTAGATGATAACAACAGGACATTATCTTATGAGGTTTTAGTTGATGTTGGAAGCTTTACAGCAGGCATCACTGTTGATACTGCTGAGTTCTTGAACACTACAGAGTCAGGCATTCAGATTGATGTTGATGCAGCCTACTCTGTTGGGCCAGATCAAGTTGATGTCAATATCCTTGCTATCTCAGCAGCAGGTCTTGCTTATGAAGTCTTTGCAGATGGGAGTGAGTGCAGGAACTGGGACTCTTGGGGCTGATGGTTCTGATACTTTTGTTGATGCTGGAACGCTTGCTCCAGGATCATACACTTATAAAGTCGAAATTACAACAGAGGGACAGGCCAAAGGCTCTTTTGCTGAGGTGGTTGTTGTTGTGGTTTAATCATTTTTTGAACATTTTTGAGGGCAGGCTGGGAGGGCCTGCCTCATTTTAAAATAAACTATTTATGTCAGTTACAAATATTAGTCTAAATTTAGACTTAAACAAACAGCAGACAATTGATATATTTTTGCAGCCTACTATCACAGATGAGGGCCTGCTTAATACTTTTCGCATCATCTCTAACTTGCACGCAGGTAAGATGAACATTGGGTTGATGGAACAGCTTGATAAAATCACTCGCAAAGCACAGCATTGCAATCCTCAGTATCCTGGTAAGTTCAGCTTATCTGAGCGCACTATTGAGGTCAAATATGCTCAAGGTGGTTTGGAGTGGTGTTATGAGGAGTTAGTAAACACTCACTATGACTATCTTGCTCCTTTATACTCTACAATGGGTAACAAACAGATTCAGCGACAGTTGCTTGATCTCATTTATACTCAGTTAAGTATTGCGGCTCGTCGTGATATGGAGCGAGTTGCATGGTTTGGAGATTCAAACAGTACAGATGCAGACTATAACTGGGCAGATGGTATTTGGACTCGTATGGATGAGGTCATCCTTGATGGAACTATTGGCAATGTGGTCGATACATTAAGCGGCACAGACATTACAGGCGCTCAGGCTTACAATTTCTTACGTGATGTAGTACGTGAAGCTCCGGCAGAATTGCGCCAGATTGATGCAAATGCAAAGCGTATCTATATCTCTGGGAATATGTGGTTGAAAATCCTTGATTACTTAGAGGACAATGCTATCAATAACGGCATGATTCAAGTATTCAATGAGCCAGATGCAGGAATTGCAGCAACTTACAGAGGTATTCCTATCATGGTGCAAGATCGTTGGGATCAGATCCAAGCTGCTGATTTTGGACAAGATGATGCAAATTATATCTTGTACACTCCATTGAATAACTTAGTCCTAGCTACAGACATGACAGCAGGAGCAAGCGCAAGCACTTATTTGCGCCAGTATCTTGAGCCTCGCACTCGTGTTTTGTATGTTGATTACAGCTATGTGATTGATACAAACTTTGTATTCCCTCAGTTGATTTCTTTGGGTAAGTAAGAAGATTAAACGGATGGAGGGGCTTTGCTCCTCCTCCACTATTTTAGAATAAAAAAAACTCAATATAAATGGGAGCTATTACGAAAGGCTTTGCAGGAGCAGATTGCTCAAAAACCTGCCCAGGGGGAATCCGTCGCTTATGGGTAGCAAATCAAGAGGATGTTATTAGTATCACTTTTGGAGTAAATGGCGAGGTTGATGCTTACGTCATGGATACAGGAACAAACTTTTATGAGATCAAACTTAAGGTTAACACTAAACAGTTGACTGAAGATGTGCAGGTCTCAGATGATGGATGTACTCAGTCAGTCACTCAAACTTTTGAGGGGATTGGATCTTGTTGGAATCAAGATGTAAGAGATTTACTACTTGAGATGGGGAAACAGTCTTGCTGTGGTATCATTGTCATCCATGAGGAGAACAGTGGGGAGACAGTAACCTGGGGATTTTTAGAGGACTTATATGCTCGCTTGGGCTCTGGGACTCAGACTGTGACAGGTGCAAACTTGACAGACCCTAACCAGTTCACTTTGCAGATTATCTGCACGACTACTCTTGATGGGTTGAAAACGACATTTACACCAGGTGCGGCAGGTGTGCCAATTACTCCAGCGCCTTAAGTTCAATTTTTTCTCTACTCCAACAGTCTGCCCTTAATTGGGTGGACTGTATTTAAATTCAAAATAATGATTAAAGTAAGCAAACAAGCAGAGGGCTATACTATTATTATGGCAACTAAGACCATGAGAGGTAAAACCCAACTATCTGACAAGCCTCTAAAGCAATGGACTCAAGATGAGCTTAAGTTCTACATTGAGCGCACTCTCCAAAATCCAAAGAACTATAAAACCTTAACATCTTTATTCAGTCACTCGATTGATGAGTTAAGGGAGCTTTGCAAAGAAGCTGCACCAGTAGTAAAAAAGCCAAAGGCAAAAAAAGAAGATTCAGAGGATAAAAAATAATATAAATGTCAAACAGACGAAGAGATCCGCAAAGGTTCAAAAGTCAATCTTATAACAATTTCCATATCTCTACCGGTCGGATTGATCCAGTAGTGAGACCTCAAGATATATATAGAGAGACCTCTGAGACCTACAGAGCTGCTTTTGACGTTTATGATTATATCCCATTTATTGAGGTTGGAGAGCTTGAGCACTTAAATGCTTTGATCCAAAACAGTGCAACGGCTCAGGCAGTGATCAACAAAATTGCTACCTATACCACTGGGCAAGGATTTACTCTAAAAAGCAACAGAGTTGTATTAGGGGAAGAGGTTGCCATTGACTTGACAGATGAGCAAAAGAGCGAATTATGGGAGATTCTTAATAGAGTCAATCATGATGGAGATAATGTGCTTGAGATATGTAGAAAAGAGGCTTATGACTACAAGCAGTTTGGCAATATGTATGCCCAGCTCGACATCATCCCAACTTCAGAGGATGAGAAAATTGTATATTTAAGCCATCAGCACACTAATTTTGTTAGGCCATACAGATCAAGAGACTTAAAAACTCGCTTTTATGGTGTCTCTCAAGATTGGGGAGTTGTGCCTTATATCTTAAACAATAGTTTTGCAAGTCTTAGCCCTAAAGAGAGAGCAGAGGCAGCACAGAGAGACCACATACCTACTTATGTCCACAACATCCCTGCTTATCCTTCATTCAATCAAGAGGAAGTGTACAGCTATATTGAGCAGCTAGAGGAATTGGATGAGAATGATGAGGATAGCATTGATCCAGGTATCAACTCAAGTATGTTGCACGGCAAGCAGTACAGCCCAGAGTTTTATTTTTGGGGTTTGCCTGACTGGATTGGATCAAAACACTGGGTTGAGCTTGAGTATAGGATTGCTAAGTTTAATGTGAGCAAGTTCCAGAATGGCTTGACTCCTTCAGGACTTTTGCAGATGTTTGGAGACTTGACAGACGAGCAAAAAGAGCAGTATATCCATGACATGAGGAATAAGATGACCAACACTGGAAACGATTTTAAGGTCATTTTTCAAATCTCAGAGAATCCAGATCTAGTCACTAAGTTCACACCATTTGAGCAGTCTTATCAAGGCTATTTTATGGAACTTGCAACACTATGTAAGGAATTTATTGCAGTGGGTATGGGTGTACCTTTGTCATTGGTGCAGGCCACAGCAGGACAGTTAGGGAATAATCAGCAGCTAAGGAGTGAATTTGAGCTACTCTATAATACTGAGATCTTTGAGATACAGCAGGCGGTTTTGACTAAGATTGTAAAGCCTTACTTAGATACTGTTGCAGATCAAGAAAATAAGCCCTGGCTTAAAGAGGTTGAGCTTGGATTTAAAAATATTATCCCAGTATCCTACAAAGGAGATCTTGACATCAACAAAGTTTTAACTGTGAATGATGGGCGTGATCTTTTAGGCTATGAGGCTATTGAGGATGAGGCAGCAGAGGCCATGATTGAGGAGGGGATGCAGCAAAACTCTGGAGCTTTTAAGCGCTTTATTAACTGGATAAAAAGGAGCAAATAATGGAAAACACTTTTATAAGAGCTAGAGAGATTGTGACTGGGGGCTTTTTGCGAGTTGCCCCAGTTGATACTCAGTATGATCCTACTTTGTTAGGGCCCTATATTGATCTAGCAGAAAGCAAATATATTAGAGACATTATAGGCCGCAAGTTTTTTGAAGAGCTCAAGGTCAAGAGGACTCCTAATGATATTAGCTACAATCCTGCTTATCCTCCTTTGCAAATAATGTTCCCTAGTGATCCAGCGCTTGAGGCTCTGTTTATTGAGGGAAAACTATTTAATCTTATTGCATGGGGGTTGATCAATGAGTCACTGCCTCACACCCACTTTCAAATGACTAGCATGGGGTGTGCAGACTCCTACAAGCTTGAACGCAAATGCAGCTCAAGGAAATGAGATGAGGTACTTAGCAGATCGATTGAAAGATAATATTACATTTTTGACAAAAGAGGTGCAGTTCTATCTGTGCGAAAACAAAGAGCTTTACACAGTTTATGGATTTAATCCAGAGGACTACTGTGATGATTGCAGTAAATTAAAAAACAGATTTCAAAATAATTCAACTCTACCGATATGGTATTAGAAAAAGTAAAGCTGTACTTAGATGGCACAATGTTGCGCTTTGAGTCAGATGATGAAGATTTTCGCACTCGCTCAGTCCCTACTGGCAGAATAGAGGCAGCGTTTCAGGGAGATGGTTTTACATTTACAGATGTAGTACAGGAGACTCTTGTCTGTTCAGTGGACAGCTTTGATGATGTGCTTGATGCAGCAGGAGCTGTTTATGGTGCAAGTCAAGAGGCTGTTGCTGTTGCTTTAAATGTATTCCTAAATTTTAAGGCAGGCAGCGGAGGAAGTACAGACTATGTTGAGAATGTTGCCCTCAATGGGGATAGTCTAGATTTTACAGCCATAGGCTCTGCCTTTGGTGGTTCTGTTAATTTGTCGGGACTGGGAGATAATTTTGCTAATGCAAATCTAACACTAGATGATGACAGGGCTCATGATTTCAATGGCAAGTATATGCTATTGAATAGTGTAGGATTTACAAGCCCAACATCTACAGAGCCATCTTTTATTTTAGATCCTATTGGGAGCTTATTTGGGGCGGCTGTAGTTGGATTTAAAAGCGGCTTGTTGAGCGGAGTTAATACTACCCTACTCCAGCAAGATGATGGAGGAGGATTGAAAACAGTAATACAAACACAAGACTCCTCAGGAGACTTGCATTTTTTGCAGGTCACTCAAGGGCGTGTTTTAATTGAGGTTGAAAATGGAGGAGACAGCAACAACTTTCTGGTTGACAAGGACAACGGGGCAGCCATAAAAGTAGAGATTGGGACATTGAATATTGATATCCCAACAGCCGATACAGCAGGCAAGGTTCTCACTTTAACAAATGCCACAACTAAAGAGGTGGAGTTCACTGATATTTCAAGTACAGGGGCTCTCTTAGCTCCAAATGTAGCAGATGAATCCGCAAGAGATATAGCTTATCCATCTCCAAGTGATGGGCAAAGAGTTTTTAACTCTAGGACTCAAGAGATCGAGACCTATGCCTCTGCTTTTGGGCTTTGGTTGTCTCCTACCAAGAAAGTTGCAATAAGGCAGACAGCTCTTTTAGTTGATCGCTTTGTATATATTAACAGCTTTTTTACAGTTTCAGGAGTCGCTTATCCTGCGCTCACTTATCCGACAGATGCAGCAAATGAGAATCAGACTTATGGTGTGATTGTAGAGATAGGAGATAGCATTGATGTGGCCCGTGATTTTGTGGCTGTAGCTGTAGGGAATCAGCAGTTTGTTGATTTTGGCGAAGCTATAGCAGTTGGGGAGTATGTTAGTGCTAAAATTGCAGGAGTCAATCAAGATCTAGGATTTGCCGCAGGAAATGCAACGACTTCTGGGCGTGCAGGAATAGCCTTACAAAACTCTGGAGCTACAATAGGAAAACCTACAAAAGTTTTAGTACAATTAAATTTATTAGCAGAATCATTCTAACTATGAAAGCATATTTTAGACAGCAAGCGCTATCTATTGGAGATCTATTTAATGGAGTGGTCTTGACTTCAGATGATACCTTGATAATCGCAGAGAATTACGACAGCACAACTGTAGTTAGGGACTTATTGAGTAACCTTGATGCAGCGCAAGAAACGCAAGTTTTAGAGATAGTGCAAGAGTATAAAATTGATCTTTTAAAAAATGAGAATACTCTTAATTTACAGACAGCTCTAGAGTATCCGGTTGCCTCTGGGAACAACTTTGATATCTCAAACAGCAAAATACAGGAGTATCTTGGACTAGATGGGCTCAAAGATACCTTTGTTTATCCTTATGAGTATTTTGGCAATGGTCAAAGCTCTGTTATTTTTAGCAGTGCTCTTGATGTTACAGCATTTTTCACAGCAGCCTTGAGTGAGTTTAACACAATACAGCAAGGTAGGTTTCGTGATAGCTGCTGATGCAGTGAAAGCTGTGACTATTACAACTAATTTAACAGATGCAATAAATACCATCTTATCAATAACTTATTAAAATAAGTCCAGAGTGCAGATTCGCTACCTAACTAGGGACAGGCAGGGTAAAACCTGCCTTTTTAATCAAATTAAATGGCAAAACTCAACAGTATAAAAATCTATGAGGATGGCACAATGGTCGCAATTACTACCATTGCAGATGTCCCCATCTCTTCTGAGCCTTTTGGCAATGTGAGACTTAGGCCCTTTGGTACTAGCGGCATCTCTTTTGTTCGATTGAGTACAAATGAGGCAATTGCTGAGATAGCTGACTTTTCAAACATCTTGGATGAGTCTGGGGTTGCTTACTCTGTGACATACCTAGGAGCTTTTAATGCTCTTAATGCTTTTCTAGACAAATGCTGCAATACTGGAGATGTTGGAGAGGTCAACACTGCAAGCAATGTAGGAGCAGGGGAGGGCGTTTTTAAGCAAAAGACTGGAGTAGATCTGCAATTTAAAACACTTATTGCAGGGGAGTGGGATTGAGATACAAAATAATGCCAATGATCTGACTATCTCTAAAATTGATGAGACAGCTCAAATAAGTGGGCCCATCATAACTCCTCCAATATTAACAGCAACAGCAAATAACTATAATCCTCCAGGCTTTGCAACTGCTAACATGATAAGACAGGATATAAATGCAAACAATAGATCAATCTCTGGGTTTGTTGCTCCTGCTGTTGGGATCAATCGTGTGATATATATAAACAATATCAATGGCACTGGGGATGATTTGAGATTCTTAGACAATAGCATTTTGAGCACTCCTGAAAATAGAATCTTATTAAGAGACAATAATAATAAATCAATCAAGGACAATGAGACCGCAGCTTTTTGGTATGACCATACCAGTCAGAGATGGCGGCCTTTCAATAGAGTAGGATAATGGCTAGAAAGTTTTACAAAGAAGATGGGCAGCAGATCCCTGCAATATGTTTTGAGCTATCTCAGCCTTCTGGATTTACTGAGATAACTGACTCAGCAGAGATAAAAAGACTCTACATATCAGAGTATATGAAAAAGCAGGAGGATGGTAAGCAGTTTGTCATCAACTTCACTGCTGATCTATACATTGACATATTAAATGCAGTTTATACTGATTTAGAGGTCTTTGCTTTAGAGGATCATATTGGGGCAATATATTCAGATCTCAATAATGGCTGGTGGCTGACTGCTCAAAATGGAAATCAAGGGCTATCTTTATCAGGCATCTACACTCAAGCCATGAAAGATGACATACAGGCTGTCTTGGATGATTATGTCTTAAATAATTACTAGATGAGTAAAAAGAAAAAATTGGTAGCACTATATATCTGTATGTGTTTTGTATATCTTGCAATTTGCACTTTTTCATACTTAGAAAAAAATAATATACACATACAATGGCCTAAGGTTAAAATAAACTTGATAAAAACTTACCCTTCTTTTGAGGGTGCAAATACAAGAAAGTGATAGAAGTAGAGCAGAATTTAAACGAGCCTCCATTCTTTGGGGCTGAGGTTTCAGGTTCTTTTCAGATGGAACTTATTGAAGTGACAGAGGGAGAAGATGGAGAGGTTTTTGAGCTAGAGATTGAAGGGCTAACAGAGGACAAGTTTAGTTTTTCAATTAAGGTTGAGGATGCAGGTGGTAATGAAAATGCGCCTACCCCTGGCGATGTTTTTAGGACTCTGATGGAATTATTGAAAGAGTATATTTGTCCTGAATGTTTGTAACTAGATGAAGAACTAACCCTATAAAAGTATGATAATATTTCATGTAGTTTTTTGGGCTTTGTCGGTGGTTTTTGCTTATCAGCTTTATATCATACGAAAAGAACAGAGACTCCAACAGAAAAAAGATTTTTTTTTAACTAAAAAAGTTGTGAGTGACAATGTAGATATCGATGATGCTCTAGACAAGGTCAATAAGCGCTTAAAAGCTATTGAGGAGAATATCATATCAATTGTATTAAACAGAAGAAATGAATAGACTCTCTGCATTATATGGACTTTTTGTAATTACTTACATTTGTCTATGTATAACAAATTATTATGACTATGATTTCAAAGGAGTTCAGACCGAGACTGGGAGAGATCCACACAGAAGAGCAGGAGCTTATTGCAAAGCTACTCGCTCAAAAGATCCGAGACCTAGGCCTGAGCAAGAGCTTAGAGCTTTTAGGCCAGTTGCCATCATCCAAAAAGATGGCACAAAGGTCAAGCTGCCAAAAGTGGCTAGTTTTAAGTGATGTCCATAGGCCTTTCCATAATCAGCAGCTATGGGATAAGGTTCTGAGGCTGATCAGAGACATGGGGACTGACTTATATGGCATTTGTTTAGCAGGAGACTACTTAGATCTTTATACTTTGGGCAGTTATAACTCTATGAGTTTAGGACTGCTTGAGGGGATTGATCTGGGCTATGAGTATGAGGATGGACTCAATGGCTTGATTGAGCTGCAAAGTGCTCTCCCAGATGGCTGCAAAAAGCTGTTTTTGTATGGGAATCATGAAGACCGATATTTTAGGACTATGAACAGCCGAGACCATAAGAAATTTGGCTCAGCTTTGAGAGATCCGATTGAGGCATTGAGACTCCAGGAGAATGGCTGGCAAGTCAAGACAAACTGGAAAGATGATTTTTTTACTCTTGGAGAGCATTTGGATGTGTGTCATGGGACTTATCACAATAAGCACGTAGCAGCAAAGCATCTTGATCAGAATGGTAGGTCTGTAATGTTTGGACATACTCACAGAATCCAGTCTTTTCATTTAGGCAATAGAGCTGCTTTTAATATTGGAGGGCTTTTTGATATAAAAAATAAGGCTTTTGGATATATGCCTAGAATGACTCGCAGGAACTGGGCAAATGGTTTCGCTATTGTAAACATTGACAATAAAGGAGATTTTTATACAAATCAAGTCACAGTCTGGAATGATTGCTTTTTTGTAGAAGGCAAAAAATACTAATATGAGAGAAAAGATAATTTTTATTGATGCAGGACATGGAGGCATTGATCCTGAAGGCAACTATACAACAGCCCCAAGCAAGCAGCACAAATTTGAGCAGGGATTCCATGAGAGTGGTTGGTTTTATGAGGGAGTAAGCAACAGGAGACTAGCTGCTGAGTTTATAGCTCAAGCCTCTAGGATGGGCTTTTTATGTATCCCAGTTTATCATCCTAGTAAAGATACGAGCCTAAGCACTCGCACTAACTTAGCGAATGATATAGCAAAAAAACTGGATGCTCAAAGCATCTTTGTATCATTTCACTCTAATGCTTTTGATGGTTCTGCTCGTGGGTGGTGTATATTCCATCATCCAAATAGTAGCAACGGCAAGAAATTAGCTGAAAATATAGCTATTGAGACTCTGCCCTTATGTGCTGAGTATGGTGTACCTCATAGGACTCCAGTCTTATCAGCTAACTTTCATGTTTTGACTTATACCTCTATGCCTGCCGTATTGATCGAAAACCTATTTTTTGACAATGAGCAGGATGCAGAACTTTTGCAAGATGCCACATTTTGTGTGAATCTATGCAATAGGATCTTGAGAGGTATTGAGAGGGAATAAGAAAAGCCTCTGCGCCAATCAGAGGCCGTGTGTAGTCTAATTGCAGTCTCCTACACTTGCATTCCGTGACAGCCATGCAAACGGACAAGATTATACATATTTTTAGCATCTAGAGGCCTCTCTTAGTTTAGCCCAGCGAGCTTTTGATCTTTCTCCTAGCTGCGAGACAGCAAGTGCATTCTGATCGATTAGATCTTTTGCCTCAGCAAGATAGTCAACTTCTAGTTCTGTGACTGTCTCATCATTGCACTGAGGGCAGTGGCTCATGTTCTCAATAAAATCAATTTCTTCTCCAGTATGCTGGCAATTTAAGCAAATCATTTCCATGTGTGGTGTGGTTGTGGTTGGTTAGTGATGCGATCTATTTTGAAAAAACTTACTAGGCTCTGTCCATTTAGATCCATATTCTTTTTGATGGTCTTCTGACATCTCCCAAAACATTTGATATTGATACTTTATGTGGCAAGTATCACAAAATATAATGCTTGCAGGGAATTTATTGTAAAATTCATGTATAGAAAAATGTCCTTTATTATTTGTATTTTTTCTATGCCTAGAGTATAAGCTAAAATAGTTGTAGCTCTGGCGAATGCCTGGCAACCAGTTTTGATTGCCACAATACCAGCTTGAAACATTTTGTTTTATGTCAATTGATAGCTGACCAGAAGACCTCCAAAGATTAAATTCATTTTGTAGCGTGAAAGCTTCCTCTAGACTTAATCCTATATATGATATTGATAGAGCTCTAAACATTAATAGTCCTCTTTTGTCAATGGTGGGATCTCTGTAGTGTCAGGTGCTTCAATATGAGGCACAAACTGTCCCCATACCTTCTCTCTCATTTCTCCTTTTTCAATCTTTGCCTCTAGGTGTGCAATAATCTGCTGCATTGAGGCATTTTGCTCCTTATAAAAGTTGAGGCTATGGGTGCAGCCTTTGAGCTTACTCTCTAGCTCTGTGATTTTATTTGATAGGCGGCTCATCTCTTGTGCTGTTTCTTTTCTCATGGTATTATATTTGATTATTAGGAATAGGCCAGCCCGAAGGCTGACCACTAAGGACTCTTATTTTAGAACCAAAGATCATCTTCTGTGCCTTCTGCATTTTCTAGATCCTCTGCTGCTTCGTATAATTCAGAAGCACAGCGCTCAACCCACTCTGAGAGAGTAAGGTCAAAAAGTTCAGCAGCCTCTCTGTCTGTGTATTCTTTGCCGTTAATGCTTACATAGGTAGTGAATGCCTCTGGAGCAGTGGCGCACTCAGTAGGGCGGCCCCAGTTGTCAGTTGCCGCATCTTGAGACTCTGATACTTGACCTACAATAGTGATACTAGCCTCATCAGCTCCTAAAAACATATTAAATACAGCTTCAACATTTACTGGAAAATTCATGTGTGTGGTGTTTTTGGTTAATACCGCTTTATTGCGATAGTACAAATATATGAAAGATAAAGTACAAAAACAAGAAAATACAAGAAAAAGATAAAAAAAAACTCTCTAAAATTAATTAGAGAGCCATCTTACACCTAAAAATACACATGAAAATCTATGAAGCATTATTTTTTCCCCTTTACTGCATCAATGATAAAGTCCACAGTCAAAACTGTAACTAATACCCATTTGATCACTTTCTCTGCTATCTCCTCAGCAACATCATTCTCAAAATCAAGCTTAGTCTTTACAGCTTGGATGATGTCCTGCTCATCTTGATCAGTTAAACCTGCCTCAATCTCTGCTTTAATCTCTTTGACATTTGCAGCGACTCTGCCCAGTGCAGTGACATGAGGGGCAAGACTCCAAACTTCAGTAAAAAATGAGAATTTCCCATCTTTTGCGATCTCTGCTATGGTGTTCATGAGTCCTGCACTGCTTATGATAGCTTCTTTTAATTCTTTAGCCATAATTCCTTTTTTTTAAAGATAATAATTTTATAACTTAATTGCAAGTAAAATCTTTGTCAAGCTCATACAGCTTGTATCTTTTTACAATCTTTGTGATTTTTCCCCAGTATCCTCTTGAGCCATATCCCTCAAGCCCTCTATAGTAGTCCCAACTTTTATACATTGCATTTGGATAGTACTTAGCAATAAAAGCGGCATGATCTGCCCAGCTTGAGCTTATATTCTCATACTCCCTCCAACATCCACTGGCAGAGTAGTATCTTAGCCCATGCCAATCATCTCCACACCTTATCCCAAAATGATTGCAAGACTGTTGAGCTATGTTTGACCTACCTGCTCCACTCTCATAGATAGCCTGAGCAAACTGGATGGAGACTGGCAGCCCATAAGTCGCCTCCAGGTGTTTGGCTTTGATCAAGTGCTTGTCAATATATGTCTGATAGTTATTAGGGATCATAAATCCCTCAAGCGTAAAAAAGGCAAGTACTAAGACTATTATTATTATTACTCTCATTCTATAATGTTTTTAAGTAGAAGTTGCAAGCCTGCTCCCTGCACTCCTGCTGAATAGTATTTGTTTTTCTTATAGGCTTGAGCTCCTTCCAATCTTCCTAGCACAGTCCTGTGACTTGAGGCCCAAGCTGTTTTTTTAAGTCGCTCTTTTACCCAAGATGAGGTGTTTAAAAGAAATAGCCAATCATCTCCTGCCTTATCAGTGTCAACCATAATGCCAAGCCTCCTGAGTCTTTTGTTAGCTTCTTTATAAGTGAGCGCTCCATCCATAGAAACACAGCACTCAACAAGCTCCCCCACTGTCAAAGTTCCAAAGTAGTCCCCATCAATCTTGACCTCTGCGCTGAGTAGATGCTGGAGACATCTCTGCTCGTCACTCTCTTGCTGTCCTGTACCTTTGCTTACATGGTCAGCGACTGCTGCCTCTGCCAGTGTCTCGGCATCTTCAAAAGAGATAACTTTGCTATTGGTTATATGCCAATATCCTGCAAGCATTCCACCTAACTGATCCCCTAAGGCTCTATTTTTAGCCTCTAAAGCTACAGCATTTGTGCAGATATCAATTGATTTGAGGATGTTTGGCATATTCAGGATCATCCGAGCTTGGAAACGCTTTGCAAAATTCTCATCAATGTTCTCAATCCTCAGCTTATCGAGCTCCTTAAATGCTGCCTGGCTCTTGAGCTTCTGCAATTCAAAAAGTGTGATCCTGCGAAAATCAGAACCATGAGCCATCTGTGGGACAATTGAGGCGAACGCAAAGCAGGAGCGAATCATAAAGGACTTGCTTTGTCCTGTAGCAGATCCCTTGAGGACTTCTGCCCCTTGACTGGCTGAGGCTGCTCTCATCAATCCCATAACATTTTGCATTCTTGCATGAGCCTGCTCATTTTCTGCCTCTGCCTCATCAAAAATCACATTGAGAGCATCTAGTCTCAACTTTTGTCTGACTCCTGCCTCTGTAGAGTTACCCTGTACAGAGATAGATATATTGTTTATCATCTTTCTAATGATATTGTCAAAAGTCCAGGACTTACCCGTTCCAGTTCCCCCAGTTATCCAAATGTGAGGCCTCCAGGGGAGGACTCCACACAGAGGAGCAATGGCCAACCATCCTGCAAGCAGCTCGCCATCATGAGAGCCTTGCCAGTTCATAGCAGTGAGGACATCAATTAAGACCTCAGCCTCTTTGTCATCCAATGGATCTGAGACATCAATATCAAGATCTTTTCCAAGCTCATAGATATATTTAGTTGCTCGCTCTCCAAGCCCTGACTCTTGCCCATCTATGATGAGAGTCTTGCCAGTATGAATGACCACCTTATCATTTTCTATCCATGCCCCTCGGCCTCTGATCATGTCCTCCTGAAAGATACCTCTGAGGTTGCAGAGTCTGCATAAAAAATCAGCAGCTTGCACATTGTCCCAGCCTCCTTTGTCTTTCTCAAATGCTGTGGCCCAAAAATTTAAAGGGGCTAACATGATCAAGTTTAGCTTAGAAAACTGTGATGAGGTTAGTCGAATGATCGTATTAGAGCCATTCACGAAAAAGTAAAAAGCTTGCACTCCTTTCTCATCTTTATTGAAGCCTAGCGGCTTAAAGTATCCGGATATATACCCAGTATCATCTGGGCGCAATGAAAGCTCTGTTGGTTTTCGCTGGTCTCCAGTGGTCTCCTCTTGATGGCCTAGGTCTGTTAGTGATATCATTAGAAATTGTATTTTAGTGATGCTCTACGGATTGATTCTGCTCTTGCCTCTGATCTGCTGCCCATATAGTCAAGCTTTTTGATGCTTACCTGCTTAGGCTTCATTCTTTTCCTTATCTCATCCTCATACTCCTCATCAGAGCATTTGGGTAAGTTCTCGTAATTCTCAAGTGCATGGATGAGATCCTCCAGAGTCTTGAGCTCTTTATTTACATATTCAATATATGAGGCCTGCTTTTCTTTTGTCTTGAGAGTCTTTGCATACTCAATCGCCTTCTCTTTTCTTTTCTCATAGAGCGCTTTTGTCTGCTCTAGGGTTTGCTCGATTTTTTCTGGTGTCATCATGCTTGATAGGTTTTTATAATGGTGTATTGAATTTCATAGTCAGAGCGACTCCCTAAAATTTTGTTTTGATGAGTGAGCTCACTAATCTCCTCAAGAGCTTGATCCATTTTATCCCACTCAGATCGCTCTATCAATTCAATTTCAATCTCCCCCCCCAGATAAAAATTTCTCTTGGATCTCACAAACTTTGTATTTTATAGTCATATCTCTAAAATAAAAAAGCTCGCTAAACTATCAAGGAGGTAGGAGTCCCATCAAGCTAACGAGCTAAGAAGTTTATAATTTTCGTATTTTTAAAGCTCCTACCCAATAAAAACACATTATTTATCTTGTCATGTCTGCAAGGTATGCAAAAGTTTTTTTATTTGCAAAAGTTTTCAAAGATTTTTTTGTACTCCTCCTCATTATAGACTATCCCTGCAAGCCCTCCAGCCTTATGCACTTGCTCCACAAAATTGATCTGCTCAGGGCTTGCTCTGTCTTTTTCGGTCTTGAGTTCTACTGCTGTGAAAACTGCTATCTTTTGCCCAATCATCTCCTCTGTGATCTCTACTGTAGTCCATCCAATTAGATCACTGCTGCCCTTGCCTAGTCCGTATTGAATCCACCTACCTCCTTTTTGATATGCTCCAACATTATTGCGGAGCAGCCTCCCAGTCTTCACATG
>PVMK01116119.1_pt1 | contig 31933 bp, 32 predicted proteins | sample 1853481 | NCBI WGS metagenome assembly PVMK01 (sample SAMN08533507, study PRJNA380276) | Marine sediment metagenome, whole genome shotgun sequencing project.
AATTTCAGACTCTGTCGCGCATTGATGGGCACGCCCAGGGCAAGCGCAATGTAACGGGCCCGCCGGTCGTCCGTCTTGGGTACTCCGTTGACGTGCGAACGTCCCCCGTGCGCAAACCCGCCACTGAAGCTGGCCCACCAACCGGGTTTAAAGGAATAGATGACATGCCCCTGCAAAAACCAGAGCGGATCCTGCTTGAGTTCATTTCCACCCCAGAAATCATTGTTGGTCTGGTGCAGGAAAACCGAGCCAGTCAGTTCGAAATTCCATTTGTAGCGCTGGTGAAGTATGCCGAGCTGCGGCCTTACAACAATCCGGTTACCGCCGAGATTGATCAGTTTCTGATCATTGTAGTCACCAAAGGGAAGCTTGACCGCCACAGCCGCCCCGATCGTCGTATTCACGGGGTGTTCACGCCTGTATTGGGCGAACTCTTTGCCACTCAGCGCAGGAGCCCCATACAGGTTGACTGAAAACCTCAGGCGCGGGTCCATAAAACCACGGCGGCGAACCGATGTGTACTCGCCGTCAACCAGGCCTTCCCATCGGCCTGAAGCATAAGGAACTGTGACATCCACTCGTGCTGATTTGCCAAACAAATCAAATGTTCGAACATACGCTGCTCCCGTGACGTACAGGTCGAAAGTCGTATCTTCGCTATCGATTGCAGCGGCAGATCTTAAATCTTCGCCGGGGGAATTGCTTTCCCGGGATTAGAAAACCCCGGGAAAGCAAGAATGATTTAATTCTGAATCGATATATCGAGAAGCTTATTGAGATTACTAATGGCTTTTTGCCCTTCAAGCGTAGAGTATCCTATATTTGCTGCACTCAATGTACCGCCGGGCTGGAAAGGATAATCATCGATGGAATGAAAGAATTTCTGAACAAATCCCTGTGCCGGAACCATTAACCACATATTGTCGACATACCATCTGACATACATTCCAGACTCTCTTGAAGCGCTTTCAAACGGATCGGCTCTCAAGTTAGTGATAACCGGCCATGCTGGAGTTTCTCTGTATGCCGTATTAATCGCGCCTTTTTCCGTTGCAAATGCCAATTTCCAGTCATCTACGCGTATCGCATTGAGCATACCGCTTGCTGCAAAATACATGATCTCTCTTCGCGGGCCCTTCTCCTCTTTACCTTCAAAATAGGGTTTGAAGTTATAGCCATCGAGGTGCACTCTGAATTTTTTGCCATTGGCTTTGTAACCATTTTTTGATGCAAGTTTTTCTTTTACATCAGGGACACCGGCTGCTGCTAAAAGGGTTGGCATCCAGTCTTCATGACTCATCGTATCGTTAAAGATGCTTCCTGGCTTGATCGTGCCAGGCCACTTGACCATTTGTGGGACTCTCATGCCACCTTCCCAGGTCGTTCCTTTCTCACCATGGTAAGGTGATGCGCCGCCATCAGGGAAGGTAAACTTCTCTGCGCCATTATCTGTCGAAAAGATGACGATGGTATTGTCTTCAATACCCAGTTCTTTGAGGTGTTCGAGGAAACTGCCCACCATGTCATCGAGTTCTACCATGCCATCCGCATAGAGGCCAATACCTGTAATGCCGCGATATTTTTCCTGCAGGCGTGTCCAAACGTGCATGCGCGTAAAGTTCATCCAAACGAAGAAAGGTTTGCCGGCTTTAACAGAACGTTCCATAAAGTCTTTAGCCGCGGCGCCAAACTCATAATCTACAGATTCCATCCGTTTTCTGGTCAATGGGCCCGTATCTTCAATTTCCCCGTCAGCATAAGAATGCATCACACCTCGTGGTCCAAACTTCTTATGGAATTCCGGATCTTTCGGGTAGTAATATGTTTCTGGTTCTTCTTCCGCGTTTAAGTGGTAAAGATTTCCAAAAAACTCATCAAAGCCATGTGCGGTCGGAAGGTGTTTGTCCTGGTCACCCAAGTGGTTTTTACCAAATTGTCCCGTCGCATAACCCTGCTCTTTAAGTAAATCAGCAATGGTTGGCGCCCAGTCCGGGATACCTTGATCACTTCCTGGCATACCAATCGTCAACAGCCCCGTTCTGAATGGCTGCTCTCCCAAAATGAATGCTGCACGCCCTGCAGTACAGGACTGTTGTGCATACATATCGGTAAACAACGCACCTTCATCTGCTATTGAGTCAATATTGGGTGTCTTGTACCCCATTCCACCGCGGTTGTATGCGCTGGTATTCCAAACACCAACATCATCACCCCACAAGACCAGAATATTGGGTTTGTCTGTCTTGGCGAAAAGCTGCAACGGAACTGTGAGGGCCAAGAGCGTCAGCAGTTTGATTGAATGAGTGAAGTTCATTGTTCTCTCCTTATATTTCAGATGATTAGATACAGGAAACCTGCTCAACGGTGAGCCAGTGGATCACTCGGCCCGCAAACGCGGTAGGCAAATTATGCCACACCATATCCTGGTGAACCATGACATTTGTGTGACACTTCATATCATTTCTGATTCAGCACCACCGCGCAGCTGGGAAGGAATTTGTAAAGCCGGGCACCTGATGATCAGACGCCCGGGTTGATTCGTAATTGTTGTGCATAGTGCATGGATTGCCGGAATTGTCGGTTGATTTCACGGGTTCAGCCTGTTTCAGTTACCATTTTCACCATGAATCTGTTCAATCATTTCGATCAATCTGTCCTGGAATTCAGCCTGCTCGCTTAAATCCGGGCTTGCCAGTTTAACCAGGTAAGTGCCGAGCAGCCCGATAGATACAGAGGTGATGATGAGCAGTAACAGCACGCCCACGGTCTTGAGGTAATTGTCGGCCACTCTGTCCACCCAGTATCTGAATATCAGTCTCAGGCTGAACCACATAAGGATCAGGCCGGCAAAAACCAGGAACAGACGCACTACCAGTGCTTCCATTTCCAATTCAAGCCAGAAAAAAACATGAGCAACCTCTTTTAATAAGCCGATCCGCTCGTGCTTGAGTCCCTCCAGGGTCTGTTCCAGGGTCATAGCCCTTTCTACCGCTACACCTTGCAACATCTGTTCGATAGCATTGCTACGTTCAATGGCTACACCTTCAAACATTTGATTAATCGCGGCGGTGCGTTCACGACTTACCTCGGCGAGGGCAAATGCCGTCACGCCTTTTAGCTCTTCGGGTATCGTCTCCATTACCGCCGCGTAACGTTCGGCTACCTCCGCGTAGCGTTCGGCGCTATCTCTGAAGCCGTGCACATCGCCAAGCAATTGCGACATTTCCCGGCTTTGCATAAATTCCATCATGGTGATCTCAAACCGCCCCGCCACCAGTTCCTGCATGCGTATCGCAAGGTAAATACCTCGCTCCGTCAATTCCTTGAAGTCCTCCGCGGATTGAGCTACGTCACGAATGGGTGACAGAAACCCACCTTTTTTAACAGCCGCTTCAATAGAAGGTTTGCGCCCCAATTCTCCGAAGTCACTGAAACGAATAAACTCTACTTCGCGTGCGTTTGGATGTTTTTCCCACCATTCATCCACCAGTTCGCGCATGGCTTCGATCTGGCGCGGTGTCAGGATTTTTGCGGCGAAAGCCCAGATGTTCGCTTCCAGTTCGTAAAGTATTTTGACCGTCAGTTTGGCTGGTTCGCCATAACGGTCCTGCCAGTGATTTTCCCAGGAACGACGGGTCAGTGACGCGAGCACCATCATGTCCAGCATAGCCACCCCCGGGTACGGGCCAGCAGCGATGTCATAAGCTGCCAATGTAGAATAAAACTGGAATCGCTTGACTTGCAGTCGCGCTTCCGGCTTGTCCACAGCGATTGCGAGGTTTTCCGAAGCCTGTCCAATATAGGCCCCCCAGGAATCGGCAAAACTCATGACTCCGGCCTGCACCTCTTTCATGGAAAACTTGTCAGGATCCGGCTCTTTCTTCTTTTTGGCGGCATCGACGGGAGCAGCAATGATGCAAATCAATAATGCAAGCAGAATGCGTTTCATTCCCTTTCCCCAACAATTACGGTGTTCCTGGAATCATACACTTGAATCTCCGGGGATTGGTGTTAATCGCCCCGATCTACCTGGGTATTGGTCTGTTAGAGCTATTATCGACGCGCACTCAGGGTACACACGTCGAATCAAATAATTACGCTGCATGAATGAACATAAATGTTTGCTGAAGGGTCAGAATAATCATTTTGTTTCAGCGATTATGCAGGCACAATAACATCAAGGGTTAACGCTGAATTCACATTTGCCAGGTAACCGGCACTGGAGGGATTAAAATGAAAATTGGAATTCAAATACAAATGCTTGTTTTTCTTTTTGCATTACTGCCATTTACCAATGTGGCGCTTGCGGAGGAAGTTTTTGAGTGTAACTCCTACAAGGACTTGTGATCTATTTTCAGGAATTGGGCTATACCCAGGAATCCTGGGAGGCTGGCAACAAGGAAGTCCACCGCGTGTATCTTGCGAACATGCCTTCGCGCTGGCGCGGCAAACATGCCAGTGAAGCGGAGGTCAGGATGAAAAAAGAGGTTTTTTTCCGTGTCCTTGCGCCCCTCATTCTCAGGTCCAACGAACTGATCATGCAGGACCGCGTGCGCTTACAGTCCATCACGGAGGGTAGTGAAGTGGATGCGGCCTGGCTCTCTGACCTGGGCATGCGTTACCGCTTGCTCGAATCCGCTGATGACCCGGTCGGGCCGGAGCAAATCAGCGAATTGATCAAACGCGTCGACATCGTCCCACCCTCCCTGGCCATGGCGCAGACGGCCGAGGAAAGCGGTTGGGGTACTTCGCGCTTCGCCGACCAGGGCAACGCCATGTTTGGTCAATGGGCCTGGGGTGAGAACGCCATCACACCCGAACAGCAGCGTGCCGGAAAAGGCAATTACGGCATCGCTGCCTTTGACAGTCCGCAAGGCTCGGTAAACGGTTACATGTTGAATATCAACTCTCATCGCGCTTATGCCCCGCTGCGAGACAAACGCGCTGCAATGCGGGCGAAAGGACAGGAGCCGACCGGCAAAGCCCTTGCTTCGACCCTGCTTAATTATTCTGAACGCGGTCAACACTACGTAGACACGCTCAATTCCATCATGAGTTACAACAAGCTTTATGAGATCGAAGAAGGTTACCTGGTGGGGCCGGTCATTCTGCTGATCCCCGTCGGTGAGGGTTCAGACTAGCCCGCACGCTAATACCGTGAAATATCGAATCCAGCTCGTTATTTTACTTTTGATCAGTTTTGGGCTGTCGGGACGAGTCACTGCGCAAGATCTGGAACCGCGCCGCTGGAGTCATTTGCCCAATTGGCCAGACCATAGTGGGCGTGGGCTACGTTTATACCGAGGCAAATATATTCTTCAGTCCGGTTTTAAAGATTACCGATGGAACATCTCGAATCAACGGCCTGGGCTTTTCTGCAATTCATACTTTTGACCTGGCAGGTAAATCAGCCCGTATCAGCCTGTTGCTGCCTTATGTATACGGGCGCTGGGACGGCGATGTGGACGGTGAATTCCAGATCATACACCGTCACGGAGGTGGTGACCCAAGATTGCGGCTATCGATGAATCTATACGGTGCTCCACCCTTGAAGGGGTCGGCATTCGCGCAATATCGTGCGGAACATAGCACTAATACGGTGGTTGGGGCATCAGTCGCCGTGACCGTACCGCTGGGAAAATACTGTGATGATTGCCTGATCAATATTGGTAACAATCGCTGGTCTGTGCGGCCACAGATGGGGGTTGTGCACACGCGTGGTCCCCTGGTCTTTCGAGCTCACAGGTTCAGCGTTTGTGTTTACCGACAACGACAGTTTTATCGACAATGCCGTTTTGAAGCAGCAACCGGTGTATGCCTTGCAAACACATGTGGTTTACGATTTCAAACCAGGGATATGGGCTTCACTCAGTACCGGGTTATGCTATTGGTGGCCGAATCCGTATCGACCAGCAAAAGACAGCATTCGAGGTCGATAACTGGGTATGGGCCGCCAGTTTTGGGTTTACTATCGGCAAAACCCAAAGCGTCAAGCTGACCTGGCTTTCAGGGCGGACCCAGAACCTGGCGGGACGCGACTCGGATAATCTGTTGCTTGGCTGGTCAATGAGATGGGGGAATTGAATATGGATTATTTACCTGGTTTCTCAAGACCATCACGGGAATGCTCCGCGATCTGATCGACCAGGCCCAGGCCAAAATGGGTCAGGCTGAGTGAAAATTCATCCAGTGTGAGCGGCAGGATTTCAACCTGGCTTTTTTTGACGATCAGCCAGGGAGCCGGCAAACGGGTGTCGGTGTCCATGGTTTCATGATGACCACCTGGTCATAGCCCCGGTCTTCGATCACGTAGCAAGGTTCGCGGGAACCGTCGCTGTTGCTCAGCAGACCCGGCTTGAACGAATCTTCACCCTCCAGCGCCAGGAAAGCGGCCACGAAGCTTTTTAACATCCGGTACATTGGCAGTGATTCAGAGTCCGGTCTTCCACCCATTTTCCCAGCCAGGCGGCTGGGTTTCGCCGACGCCAGTATGCCGAGCAAAAAGCGCCGTGCCTGCTACCAGGAGGGCAGCGATGATCTCCGTTTCTTTCTGGTGATCAAAGGTGCCGACCGGAAAAAGATCCGCGATCGGTGTTGCCAGTGCAACCATCAATTGCAGCAACTCTCTGATCGTAACGTACAGAATAACAACGGGAATCAGGACAACCAGGCCCCGGAATATGGCGTTTTTCAGAAAATTGAACATGTCTCACTTCCTTCATTTGCATGAGAATAAGGCTGGACTGGGTTCTTCAAAGATTAACGGAATTTGTAAAGCCGGGCGCCTGATGATCAGACGCCCGGGGTCGATAGCTGTAGTTGTTATGCGTCAGTTTGACCCACTGGCTTCCGTCTGAAGTGACTGAAGGACGTTGTCCAGATTGAAACTGCCTGGTTTCTGACGTGGTGGGTAGTCCTTAAAAGTGCCGATAAACTTACCCACAAAGGCTGCGGCCGGGCGTGAGCAGATAGATCCGCTCAAAGCGCCATGTTTCATAAGCACCGGACTCCCAATCGGCGCGCTCGAAAGGATCGCGCAGCAGATTGAACAGCTTTGGAAAGCGCAGGGTCACGTAGGGCTCCTGCCAGACATTCATGCCGTGGCCCCCGCTGCTCGGTAAACATCACTTTCCATTGCCCGTAACGCAATGCCGAAAGTTGACCGTCGTCGGTAAAGTAGAACATCTCCTTGCGTGGGCTCTCTGCTACCTGCCAGTCCAATAGGGCAACATGTTGTAGCCGTCGAGGTGCACATTGAATGTCTTTCCTGCGGCCTTATGACCTTTGAGCAGCTCTTCTTTGATGTCTGGATCGCCGGCTACAGCAAGCAGTGTCGGCAACCAGTCTTCCATGGAGATGATTCCATTGGAAACCTGGCCCGGCTTGATCTTGCCCGGCCACTTCACCATCATCGTACTCGAAAACCGCCTTCCCAGGTGGTGTTCTTCTCACCACGGAATGGAGTCGTGCCGCCATCAGGCCAGGTGAATGTCTCGGCGCCATTGTCCGTGGAATACATGATAATGGTGTTGTCAGCGATGCCAAGTTCGTCCAGCTTTTCCAACAACTGACCGACCATGCCATCGTGCTCTACCATGCCGTCCGCGTAGATGCCCTGTCCGGTAACGCCCTTCGATTCAGGCTTTTAAACGCGTCCATACATGCATACGGGTGGAATTGAACCAGACAAAGAAGGGCTTGTCCGCCGCATGGGCCCGGTCTATGAAATCCAGTGCACCAGCCAGGAATTCACCGTCTACTGTTTCCATACGCTTCATGTTCAGTGGGCCGGTATCCGTGATTTTGCCATCTGCATAGGAGTGAATGACACCCTCGGGGACCGAATTTCTTGGCGAATTCGGGATCTGTTGGGATAATCTTCATTTTCCGGTTCATCTTCGGCGTTGAGGTGGTACAGGTTGCCAAAAAACTCATCGAATCCGTGATTGGTGGGCAGGTGTTCATCGCGATCACCCAGATGATTTTTACCGAACTGGCCGGTCATATAGCCCATTGGCTTGAGGAGTTCGGCAATGGTTGGATCCTTTCCGCTCAGTCCTTCTTTTGCACCGGGCAAGCCTACCTTCAGGAGTCCGGTCCGAAACGGGACTTTGACCGGTGATAAAAGTGGATCTGCCGGCGGTACAACTGTTCTGCCCATACCCATCAGTGAACAGGATGCCTTCATCTGCAATGCTGTCGATATTGGGTGTTTTGTAGCCCATCATGCCCCTGTTGTAGGCACTGACGTTCATCCAGCCGATGTCATCACCCCAGATAATCAGGATGTTGGGCTTTGTCTGTCTTGGCGAATAGCTGCAGCGGCAGGATCAGTGCAAGCACCGCCAGAAGTCTGAAAAAAAGTTTGTGTTTCAAGATTTTCTCCTTAAGCAGGTAGCCAAAATTTTTGAAATTGGTGTGCGCAATCCATTTCAGCGTTTAATACTATGGGCGCGTTGAACGGTGAATATTGTAACAGGCCTGGTGCCACATTAATCATGACATTTATGAACACCGTCTTTTCATTTCTGTCTATCCAAGTTACCATACTGAAGAGAGAAATGAAGAGTAGAATCCGGCCAAATGGGCGCGTATGAGTAGATCCCGGCTGGGCCCGATATTGTGGACTATTTGGGTAGAATATCCGCAGATATTGAGGGAGTGCTGGAATTATTAGTCGATAATCTCAGCCATCAAATCAGCAAGGTTAATGGCATATACATTATCCTTCATGGGGAATTTTTCCTGTCCGTTATAGACCACAAAACGGTGTGTAGGCTTTATATCTTTGCAAGCTTCATGAAAACCACGTTCCAGCTTTGGTGCTGACGATCTTTTGATCTCAATGGCAATAACCCGGCCATCAACGTGCCTGATGACAAGGTCTATTTCAGCACCGCGCGCCGTGCGATAGAAATAGGCTTCAGAACCCACAGGCAAAAAACTCAGCAGATTTTCAATTGCAAACCCTTCCCAGCTTGCACCCGCAACCGGATGACCAAATAGAGCCTCAAGTGAATTTATATTCAGTAATGCATGAAGAACACCGCTGTCTCTCAGGTACACTTTCGGGCTTTTCACGAGGCGCTTCTTAACATTACCGTGCCAGGGGCTCAATCTTCGAACCAGCAGTAAATCTGTTAGTAAATCAACATACCTGACAACTGTCTGACCACTAACCCCAAGGCTGCCCGCCAGTTTGGCGGCGTTTAGTAGCGTGGCCTGTGAATGAGCAAGCATTGTCCACAATCGCCGCAGCGTCTCCGCCGGAATTCTGGGACCAAACTGTGGAACATCACGTTCAAGATAGGTTTTGATGAATGCCTGGCGCCATTCCATACTGATACTATCTGAAGGAGACAACAGACTGTCCGGGAATCCACCACGTAGCCACAAGGTATCAATACTTGAATGCGCGGCAGAAATTTCGATGGCAGTGACAGGGCTCATCTCCACATACGCAATGCGCCCGGCAAGGCTTTCCGAGGATTGCTTCAAAAGGTCAACAGACGCAGAACCAAGAATCAAAAACTGACCATTGCGTCTGCCAGTGCGCCTGCCTTTGTCTATTAAGCCACGCAATGCCATGAATAATTCAGGTTTACGATGAACCTCGTCCAAAATAATCAGTTTGTCATTGTGGGATTCGAGATAAGAAACAGGATCGTCCAGCTTTGCCAGATCCTGATGATTTTCCAGGTCAAGATATATGGACGGGCGTTTGGCGCTTATGGCCTGTGCCAGTGTTGTTTTACCTATTTGTCGCGGACCTAACAAGCCGACTGCTGAGAAATTTGTCAGCTTATCTTCAACAATGGGAAGTGTTTTTCGATCAATCATTGTTGTAAATCTAACATATTATGGAGGAATTACAACATTAGCAGGTAAAACGAACTGCCTTATTCGATGCAATTACCAGGTCAAATTTGGGTGCAAATCAACAATAAGGCATGAAAACGGCAATAATTCTCTGGTCGGGCCGCACAACAACAAGGTCTACTTCTTTCCCACCACCCTGGGTTCAGGTAGTGCAGCATTCAACCTTGATGTGGGTGCCTTAAAAGTGTCCAACACCCAGCAGCCCCAGGGTCTTGCGGTCGGGAAACCCATCCCCTGCCAGGCCTTCGCTTAATTGATACTCGCGCAGTGCCAAACGGGTGGCCGGGCCGAGTAAACCGTCGGCTTTGCCGCTGCCGAAGCCTTTGGCCGACAGCAGTTCCTGCATTTGAATAACGTCACTGCGACGCAACCGGGGCTGATCGTCGGGTATCGTTTGCAGCAACGCACCAGCGCCCGCGATTCGGTCGGCCAGATGCCCCACTGACAAGGCGTAGCTGATTGAACGATTCCAGCGCATTATCACCTCAAAATTATCGTAAACCAAAAACACTGGCCCCTTGTGACCAGCGGGCATAAGCAGTTGCGCATCCATCCCGGCAACAACGGGTAGCAAGCCACCATTCGCCTGGCGCAGCCCCAGGGCCCGCCAATCGCCCAGAGGACGTTTTCCGGGGTTTTGTGCAAAATCGAAGTCCTCAGGCAGCGCCACCTCCCTACCCCAGCGCTGTTCCCGCTGCCAGCCCAATTCATTCAGAAAATTGGCTGCCGATGCCAGGGCATCGCGCCGGCTGTTCCACAGGTCGACCTTGCCGTCACCGTCGCCGTCTATGGCGTAACGCAAATAACTGGAGGGCATAAACTGCGCATGGCCCACTGCGCCAGCCCAGGACCCCGTCATCTTCTGCGCGGTTAAATCTTCCCGTTCCAACAGTTCCAGGGCCAGCAAGAACTCGGTGGTAAAAAATTCACCGCGGCGCTGGTCGCAAGCCAGGGTGGCAAGAGAATCCAGTGTTGGCATACCACCCAGATAGGTCCCAAAATTGGTCTCCAGCCCCCAGAAGGACAATAAGTACGGCCCGGGCACACCGTATTGGCGGGTCAGCTCATCCAGAAAATCCCCGATTTCCACAAAAAGGGCACGTCCCTTATCAATCCGGCCTTGAGAGACCCGCCTGGCAAAGTAATCGGCAAACGACTGGGTAAACTCGGGTTGGGATCGATCCAATTCAATCACCCGTGCCTGATACTGGAGTGAAGGAATGACTTCATCCACCGTTTTCCTGGAGATACCGTGTGCAGTTGCCTGCTGTTGCAACTGTGTCATACAACGTTCAAATTCAGCGGAATCAGCACTTAGCGCACCACAGAAAATCCCAAGAAAAATGGCACTACAAAACCGAATACGCAAGGTGGGTCCTTTATCATAAAAACTGTGGGAAACTGCGTCCAATATTGTAGTGCGTGTTGCCTGCCGATAAAACCAGTGTTATTGAAGAATGTTGCGGTAACCGTCATCAAAGGTAATGACAACAGCGCGTTCCGCGCAGCGGTTTTGCACTTTTGAGTTGGTCAATGGCCTGTTCCAGCGAAATCACGTTGTACCCGTCAGCCAGGTACTGCAAGTGCTGTTCAAAGGTCCCGGGCGTGACAGAGGTAGATGCGGGCGTGCTGTCACTAACGTGGTGGTATAGCAGGATAACCGCATTGTCGGCCCCATCTGCCCACGCGGCGGGAAAAACCAACATTGCCGCCATCAGAAAACAGGCTCGTAGCTTTGTCACGGGTTCGTAACCTCTGTGATGCTTGTGCAGCTTCTCCTTGTCATAAATGCACAGATGATGGATGTTGTAGTCGAGGTCTTTTGCGGAGATCATGATTCACCCAAATGATTCTGCTGCCGGAAATAATTTTCGTACCTGAATATTTTAACAAGAGCCGTTCCTGGAGCACTATCGACATGTCAATGAGCCGTAATAACCCAATGGACCGGATTGCCGTTATCTTCTCAGGCGTCATCATTTCCGCACTGGGCGCCATGTTTTACAACTTGTTACCCCTGTTCCTGGGAACCGCCCAGGATTTCCGCGAGCTGAGCGATCAGGCTGTTGGAATTCTGAGTTCGAGTTTTTACGTTGGTTTTGCAATGACCACCTCAACGGCCTATTTTTGGATCCGTAAGTTCAACTGGCGAGCCGTGACCCTGGTCTCCCTGCCGTTGGCCGCCGCAACCCTGGCGCTGGCAGGTTTTGCCCAAAGTTATGCGCTGATGCTTGCCGGCATATTTATTTCGGGCGGTGCGTTCTCGGCGCTGTATGGAATCGGAACGACCGTACTCAGTGACACCAGCCATCCGGCGCGCTGGTACGGATTGAAAATTGCCAGCGAAGCCGTCCTGGGCGTCGTGCTGCTGTTGATCCTGCCAGGTGCAGTCATCGCGCGCTGGGGTTTTGCAGGACTGACGGTCGCAATGGCGGCTACGGTGCTGGTTCTGGCCCCGCTACTGCTTTGGCTGCCGGGTTACGGAACCAAGGGTGTGGGCAGCGGTGGTCAACACCGGGCACTGATCCTGGTTCCCGAACTTCGTGCAGCTTTGTGGCTGGGGCTGGCAGGCGTGCTTCTTTTCCTGTTCAGTACAACGATGATATGGGCATTTGTTGAACGCATGGCCAACGAAGCGGGGTTTGATCCGGTGGCTACCGGAAATGTTTTGTCTCTGACCCTGGTGTTTGCGGTCGGTGGTTCCATTCTGGCGATGCTGATGGGTGAACGCTTTGGACCGGGCAAACCATTCGCTGGCGCCTGTCTTGCCTTGCTCGTGTCCTTGTTTCTGCTGGCACGGGTCGATACCCTTTTTGATTATGGCCTGGCCGCCTGTTTGTTTACTTTTTCTTTCGGCCTGGGCATTCCTTACTCAATAACGGCTGTGGCCGACCTGGATATAGACGGTCGCTACGTGGTCCTGACCGTGCCGGCGATTGGAATTGGCGTGATGCTGGCTCCGGCAATCGGCGGTTACCTGACGGCAGCGAAAGGCTACGAGGCCATTTTATGGGCTGGAGGTGTAGCAGTACTGGCTGCCCTGGTCACTGCCCTGACCGCTCTGCGCATTGGCTTGCCACATGCCCGGCACACACGTGAAGAAACAGGCCTGGACGCGCCTGACCCGATGCTCTGAGTTAGAGTCCTTTCTTGCAATAACTCAATTATCATTTACTTCGGTGCAGACCATCTCAATCCTGCAAAACGACTGAAATCACGATCTGTTGTTATCCAGGTACTGCCGGTTTCTATTGCAAACGCCTCATCAGAATTAATCAATGACTCAAGCCATTCCAGAGATTGTAACAAATGATTCACATATAGGCCATATAGTGCTATTGTGGTCTATGTATAATCCATTTTACCTTGAAGGTCCTTGCTATAAATAATACTTTAGCTTATAAAGAACTCAAAGGTGATCGACATTTCAAAGACTACAATACAACCCTACTCTCGCTATAGTGCAGATGCTGTGCGACTTATTGGTAGCCTTATCAAGGTGGCCCGCAAAGCACGTGGCCTTACAGTGCAGGACGTGTCGGAACGTGCCGGAATATCCAGGGGGCTATTACAACGTATAGAGAAAGGCGGTATGAAATGCTCTATCGGAGCAGTCTTCGAGGTCGCCGCAATTCTCGGTGTGAAACTCTTTGACGCAGACCAAACAGCACTCTCGAAACACATTCGTCAGAACGAAGATATGTTGACCTTAATGCCAAAGTCAATTCGCAAGAAAACGAGGGTAGCGAATGATGACTTCTAATAAAAAATATCGGCAAGCCTATGTTTGGATTTGGCTGCCCAACCAGACCGAGCCCATTGTTGCCGGAAAACTGGAAACCGATGCGAACAGGCTTTTGTTTAACTATGGTAAGAGCTATTTAGAACGACGCAATGACACACATAACCCGGCCATGTCGATCTATGAGAAAGAGCTACCGCTAAAAAAGGGCGTGCTTCCATTACTAAACGATCTCACGGTACCAGGCTGTATCAGAGATGGTTCGCCAGATGCCTGGGGACGGCGCGTCATCATTAATAGAATGCTTGGCACCAAGGGCAAGGATATAGATACAGCCCAGATTGACGAGTTAACCTATATGCTCGATTCCGGCTCGGATCGTATTGGCGCACTCGATTTTCAACAATCTGCGACAGAGTATGTACCGCGGCTATCCGCCCAGGTGCCAATGGTGGAATTACTGAAGTCCTCGGAGCGGGTCGAAAAAGGCATACCGCTCACAACGGAGATGGACCAGGCACTCTTTCATGGCAGCTCTATCGGCGGCGCGCGGCCCAAGGCGACAATAGAAGATAAAGATAAAAAATATATCGCAAAATTTTCCTCAAGCGCAGATATTTATAATGTCGTTAAAGCCGAATATGTGGCGATGAGAATGGCCCGGGAAGTCGGGTTGGATGTTGCGTCCGTGCAAATGACGAGTGCAGCAGGTAAGGACATTATCTTAATTGAGCGATTTGACCGTTTGAAAGTCGGGTCCGGCTGGCAGCGAAAATCAATGCTTTCAGCACTTACCCTGTTTGGCCTTGATGAAATGATGGCGCGTTATGCAAGCTATGAAATTCTGGCAGAAATTATTCGACATAAATTTACAAAGCCTGGTGCCACACTGAAGGAATTGTTCTCGCGCATGGTCTTTAGTATTTTATGCGGGAACACCGACGATCATGCACGTAACCATGCGGCATTTTGGGATGGCAAGAATTTGAGCCTGACCCCCGCTTACGATATTTGCCCACAAGGACGATCAGGATTTGAAGCTTCGCAAGCCATGCTTATCATTGGCAATAACCGATCCAGCAAACTAACGACGTGCCTGGAATCGGCACATAATTTCCTGCTTTCGGAAGCTGACGCAAAAGCAATTGTTGTACTTCAACAAGAAGTCATAAACGACAAGTGGAATACTATTTGCGATGAGGCGGAGTTAAGCGAGATTGATAAAAATCTACTTTGGGGGAGGCAGTTTTTAAATCCATATTCAATCAGTGAATGATCAAAGCCGCGGCCAGCCGGTAATTACTCACTTGTGCCAATCACCGCAGGCAACAGCATTTCAGTTATCCATCACATCCAGTAACGAGGCTGAATCATCGACGTCAATTTCGGCATTGACACCTTTTCCACATGGAGTGCTAATGATCAGGTTTGGATATTCGTGATATTTCTGACCCTAAGAGATATAGTACCTTCTGGGAACCCGCAGCCAAGGACAATATTTCTGCGCCCATGATGCAAGCAATTATCGATATCCCTTCTCGCCAGCAGGAAGAAAGCCGCATAGTCGTTAAGTGGCTGAACTGTCTTTATGAGTGCGTCCGGGATGAACCCGGCAATTTGTTTAATGAGGCCATTGACCGTTCCGGTCTCTCCCGGCAGGAACTTCGTGCCGGCGAAGGCTTGACCCAGGAGCACTTCGACCGGGTCATGGAATACGTCGGACGGAAGATTCCCGATCTCTCATTCCGTTTTTTCTCCGAGGTCGAATTGCTGGACCTGGGCATGATGGGTTACGCCGTTCTCAGTTGCACGACTGTGGGTAAAGGGCTGGACCTGATGGCCAGTTTTCTCGAATTGACTTCCGACCGTTTCACCGAAAAACATTCTGCGGAACAGGGTTTTCATGTCATCCAGCCATCGCCGACCTGGCGGCACCTGGGGGCGGATATCAGCATTGCCGAGGACTGCATCGCTGGCAACTGGAGGGCGATCAAACTCATGCTGGGACCCGAGGCCGATCTGTATGGCGCCAGTGCACACTTCGCCTACCGGGCGCCGGAGACAGCGCAGGCTTATAAGAATTATTTCGCACCGTGTAAGGTCGTTTTTGATGCCGATGTTTCCGAACTTCGCATTCCGCTTGACTGGCTGAGCCGCCCGGTCACCACGGCCAACATCGTGATGTCGGATGTCACCCGTGCGGTATGTGACCGTATGCTGGGCCCCGGGGCGACCAGAAAGCTGGACACACCACGCGTGGTGCGCCGCCTGCTAATCAGCCGGCCCGGCCAGCATATGCTGCGCCTGGAAGAGGCAGCCGAAGAATTGCACATGTCTACGTCTCAATTGCGCAAGCGTCTCTACCGCGCCGGCACCAGTTACAAAAACCTCGTGCTGGAAGTTCGCATGGCTCTGGCCTCTCATTATCTTGAATCAACCCACCTGTCGATCCAGGAAATTGCCTACCTGCTGGACTATGCGCAACCGGGCCCGTTCAGCCGCGCTTTCAAGAAATATCATGGCCATTCCCCCCGCGCCATGCGTGAACTCGCTGCTGCCTGAGTATCTGCTTGAGGACAGCCAGGCGCCACTCACCGAGTGGAAGAGTACGTCCAGGACGCTGTTGACAAGGGTGCTGAAGTGGCCACCGGTGGAGCATGTCATGCGCTGGGTGATATATTTTACAAACCAACCGTGCTGACCGGCGTCTCAACAGACATGATGATCGCCAGGGAAGAAACATTTGGACCTGTCTCGGCGCTATTTCGCTTCTCCACTGAAGAGGAAGCGATTAAAATGGCCAATGATACCGAACTTGGCCTTGCTGCTTACTTCTATACCAGGAATGCAGCGCGTGTCTGGCGGGTTGGAGGAAGGCAGAAATGAGTACCAACGCAGAACTTCTTGAACGGCGCCAGCGGGCGGTTGCCCGGGGTGTTTTTACATCGACTCCGGTGTTTGCCGCCAAGGCGAAAAATGCTGAATTATGGGATGTCGACGGCAAACGTTATATCGATTTTGCGGTAGGAATTGCCGTATGCAATACCGGCCATTGCCATCCGAAAATCATGGCGGCGGCAAAGGAACAGTGTAATCAGTTTACCCATACGGCCTTCCAGGTGTGCGCTTATGAAACCTATATTGCGCTGGCCGAACGCCTGAATGACCTGGCGCCGATGGAAGACGCGAAATCGCTCTTTTTCTCAACCGGCGCCGAAGCGGTGGAAAACGCGATCAAGGTTGCCCGTATCGCCACCGGCCGCCAGGGTGTGATTGCGTTCAAGGGCGCTTTTCACGGCCGCACCGCGCTGGCCAGTGCGTTGACCGGCAAAATTGTGCCTTACAAAGCGGGTGGCGGCATTCCGGTGCCCGGCATTTTCCATGCGCCGTTCCCGGTCCCGCATCACGGCATCTCGGTTGAAGATGCGCTGGCGGGCCTGGACACCCTGTTCAAAGTCGACATTGAAGCCAAAGACGTCGCGGCCATTATTGTGGAGCCGGTGCAGGGTGAAGGGGGTTTCTACCCGGCGCCGAATGAATTCCTGCAGGCAATCCGGGCGATGTGCGATGAACACGGAATCGTGATGGTCTGTGACGAAATCCAGACCGGCTTCGGGCGCACCGGAAAAATATTCGCGATCGAGCATTCCGGCGTGGTGCCGGATCTGATCACCGTGGCCAAGGCCATGGCCGGCGGCTTTCCGATTTCCGGCCTGGTGGGTAAGAAATCCATCATCGACATACCCGGTCCTGGAGGAATGGGTGGAACCTATGGCGGCAACCCGGTGGCCTGCGCCGCGGCTCATGCCGCTATCTCGGTCATCGAGGAAGAAAATCTTTGCCAGCGCAGTGTAGAACTCGGCGCCCGCCGGATGGTACGGCAAAACGAAATGAAAGCGCGGGATGACGTACCTCCGATCGGCGATGTTCGTGGCCTGGGTGCGATGGTGGCCTTCGAACTGGTCCGGCACAGAGGCGGCAACGAGCCTGACCCTGAAAAGACTAAGGCGATGACCGCGAAAGCACTGGAACACGGGCTGATCCTGCTCGCCTGTGGTTACTGGGGAAACACGATCCGCTTGCTGGCTCCGCTCACCATCCCCGAACATCAGCTCGAAGAAGGGCTCGACATCATCGAGCGCAGCTTGATGGATATTGCGGGCTGATTAGCCGCGGGACAAAGGAAAGGCTACTTGTCCATCTACTCAAAAATGGCGGACAGCACCGCACGGGGAGCCTCGCTGAAGTACTTACCTGCATCACTCTGCTTCACTTTTGAAGCCGATGCGCAGGTGAGTGTCGTCACAGAACGGCTTATTGGAAGAACCGCCGCAGCGACATAATTTGACGTATTGCGTGCGCGTTATCGTGCGCCCGGTCCCGCTGCATATTTCAACTGAACCCCTTACTTTTAGCGGACCGTTTCTGACGGGCAACAGATGCAATTCGCCACCACGCTCTTGCAGCGGCTCAGAAGGGACAGTCACGGGTTCACCCGTAGCAGCGAATTCGATTTCCCGATGCGTGTTGTCACAGAACGGCTTGTTGCTGGATTTTCCGCACCGGCACAAGGTGGCCCGATACATTCCGCCCTGTTCAGCAATCTTCAGCGACGCGTGAATGGCATAAGGCCCATTCTCCCTTATGTTGATCGTGTTCACGTCGGGAGACGGTTCTTCACTTTTGCCATCCAGGCGCTGATAAGTTATAGCGCCGGATGGGCAGGACTGGGCGACATGCACGAGATGTTCGACCGTGGTTGTTTCCGGATGCAGCCAGGCGCCTTTAACGTTGGCAAGGAACACCGTGGGTGCGTTCAATACACAGCGCCGGGAATGGATGCATCTGTCGACATCGAAGTGGATGGTAATGTCATCACTGGAGGCTGTATTGTCTGAATCCCCGGCAGTCGGGATATCATCCTGTATAAGCACTTCTTCTTTTTGTGCTTGCGGGGGTTTCCCGATATCAATCACCAGGGTGAAATGTTCTTCATATTTACCGTGCATTTCATTCAGGCTTGCGGACAAATCATCCAAACCGCTCGCCACACCTGGCAACGGAATGCTTTTTTCCAATGACCGGGCTGCCACACAGAGTTCGGCAGCTCTTTCGGCGAGAATCTGTGCAGCATTGGCCTGCACCAGTTGGCCAAATGACCTGGGCAGGGTAAAACTCAATCCCGCGTTCATTTCCGGATGTTCATCACTGATGGGCAGCCTGGCTGCCGTTTCGCCAATCGTCGTGGTCAATTTCATCAGCTCTGATGAGACGTCGGACAAGCCCTGTCTCAATCCACTCGGCAGGGGAACCGGTGCACAGACCTGCGCCAGTGTCTGGACCATCAAGCTGTAAACGGAATTGCCGAGATCGACCACATGCCTGGACTTCTGCCTGGTCACCCGGTTGACTTTTTCATCTCCGGCAAATTCCGTCAACACCGGGTTAACCGCCGCCGGATGAGCCGCCACGAAGTCCGGCCGGGCATCTTTTAAGGCCTGGTATTCATCACGGATTGCAGCGAAACGCGCATAATGTGAATCACTCCGGTGAGCCGGTGCGCCCTCCCCCTGCAGAACGATCTCCTCGATCGCTTTCATGGCCGATTGAACGCCCCTCACTTCAAATAATCCGGGCAAAGGAAATTCAGCGGAGCTGAGTTGTGCTTCTCCGTGACCCACGAACAAGTTTTCCTCTCCCAGTCTGTCTGCGAGCCGGCGAATCGCCTGGGCAATGCCGTGATACAGGTGCCCCTGTGACTGGTATTCGCGCGGCGTTGGCGTCAGCAAATCCGAGCATATCACCCGCTGGTAGTGCGATTCATGTACAAAACTGACTCCGTCCTCGATGTCAATTTCTTCCGGCTTCTCGATGAACACAAAATGCTTGATGGTCTGCTCACAGAATGGTGCAAGGTGAAAATCAACATCGGAGGGGAAATAGCCCTTTCTGACCGGAAAATCCGGGCGCGACAGGTGCGGGGCCGCACCAATGGAAGCCAGGAGATTATTGACCAGGGCGAGGTGAAGCATTTCCTCAAGGGCTACGCTGCGCAGCAGGTTGCGCCAACGGTCTATTGCCTCTTTTTCCTGGCCGGTAATGCCTTCGCTTTCCTCCCGCTTGAGACTCCATTGCGCGTAGAGGTAGGTGCACATGACCGTGTGTTCGAATTCTGCTGCTTCAGTGAGCAGGTAAATCAGCTCTTCACGATCGTTCACAGCAAGATTTATCTGCTGATTCATTAACTTACTCCATACTTCTCAGGTAAATTATGGATATTTCGGCCGCAAGCGACCTCTTACAGTTTTTGTAGGAGCGTCCTTGGGCGCGACCGACATTTCGGCCGCAAGCGACCTCTTACATGCAACTTTCGGTTCCTTCGTGCACTATACGGGCTGGCCCCATCACGATACAGAAAATCGTTCTGCGGATCCGTAATGACACGTGCCGTGTTCACCATTTTTGAGTTGTCCTTTCAGTATAGGACGTATTGGATATTTCACAGATGCTGGCGACCATTCAACAGGACAAACAAAACCCGCTAGCAAGCAAAAGGAGTCAAACCATGAACCTGCAAAGAAAACTTGAGGGCATCAACCAGCCCCGGCGAGTCAAACACAACTTCACACAATCAATAAAGGGAACACCCGGGCAGGTATTTCCGCTACTTTGTCCGGTGCGCGAGGCCGACTGGATTCCGGGCTGGACAACCGATTGGGTGATTTCCAATTCGGGTGTGGCTGAGCAGAACTGTATATTTCAGACACCACCCCGCCCGGGGGCAGGAGGGGCCGCCTCCATATGGGTGATCACGCGCCATGATGCAGATGCTTTTGAGGTGGAAATGTTTAAGGTGACCCCGGAATTTACCGTCGGCAAACTACATATTTCACTGTCCGCGCAAGGCAAGACCGGCACGCATGCGACCATCGCATACGAGTTCACCTCGCTGGGCCCGCTTGGCGATGCATTTTTGGAGGAATTTACGGCGCAATGGTACGAGAAGTTTATGCAGGTATGGGAAGACCAGATGAACTGTTACCTGGAAACCGGTGAGTTAATCCCCGCTCCTGATCTGCAAGCAGGGTAATTGCTAATCGTGTTGTTTCAACGAACGATAGCCGATGCGATCACCCGAAAATGTCCCTATCCAAATATCGTTACCCACTTGCAGCGCCATCGTGGAATTGCTGAAATGTTCGTTGGCAGGGCCGCTTACTAGATCCTCGGCGTTTTGCGGACCACAAACAAAACCGTATCCTCCTGACCCCTGGCATTTATCATCGTTGGCGTCAGCGGCGGCGCAAACAAATAACAGAAAAAGTGCAAGTGACAGGAATTTTATTTCAGAACATTTAGAGAAATGTAAATTCATTTTGCTCTACCTTTATTGCCAGGCTGCTAAAAAGCGATGAGTCGCCGGAGAAATAATACTTCATCCTTTATCATTTTCAACCACGGACCAGTCTAAATCATCGATATTCAGGAAATGACCGCGAGACACGATCTTGATCAATTCACTCCCAATTTTAACGGCATAAAGTCAGGGGATATTCAGAAAATCGACGGGAGCAATTTGATGAAACCAAGTGAAAAAATTGTTGAGTTACGCAAAATTCTTTTGTGCTGTGTTGTCGCTGCAATAACGCTGACTGCCTGCGGTAAAAAAGAAGACTCGATTGCACAGGCTGAACCGGCAGGTCCGGCTCATCCGGGAATTGAAGAGGTCAAGTCCATCATGGAAGAAGCCTACATCTATGGCTTTCCGATGATTGCTGCCTACAAGGCCATGTATCAGTTCAACGTCGACAAGTCATCGTCTCAATACAAAGCAGGGTTCAACCAGATCTGGAACGACTCGAAGACTTTTACACCCGCAGACACGGCCATTGTCACCCCCAATGCCGACACACCCTACTCGATGATTCAGGCTGATTTACGGGCAGAGCCCATCGTCTTCTGCGTACCGGAAGTCGAACAGGGACGTTATTTTTCTGTCCAACTGGCAGACCTGTACTCTTTCAATTACGGTTATGTCGGCAGTCGCGCAACTGGCAACGTAGCGGGTTGCTACCTTCTGGCTGGCCCCGGTTGGGAAGGGGAAGCTCCGGCCGGTATAGCCAAGGTATTTCACTCCGAGACCGATTTCAGCTTGATGATTTATCGGACCCAACTGTTCAACCAGGCTGATATAGACAATGTCATCAAGATTCAGAAGGGCTACACCGTTCAACCACTATCAGCATTCCTGAACGAACCGGCTCCCCCTGCGGCCCCAACCATTAATTTCCCGCCGTTTACCGGTGATGATCCGTTTAAATCGGAATTTGCCTCCTACCTCGATTTCCTGCTGCAATTCGCCCCGGAAGTGTCCGCAGAAAAAGCTCTGCGGGCACGGTTTGCCAGCGTCGGCATCGGTCCCGGCAAGACCTTTGATTTCAAGGACCTTTCACTGGAACACAAGGCCGCTGCAGTTCTTGCCATCAAGGAAGCGGCCAAGAAAATCGGCGATAAACGGAACCGCCCTCCGTTCTACCGCCCGGTGAAGGCACGTGGAGCCCGCCAAGCATTATGCGGGCAGAATAGCGAAAAAGCGCAGACGAAAAGAGGCTTCGCAAAAGGGCTCAAAGCTCTTTATTGTGGTCAGCCTTCGGGCATCTGGAACTCTGGTGCGAGCACAGCACTGGCATTTGTCGTCAGCGCATGGCGGATTGCTTTAACTGGCTGGTACTCGGGGTCATTTACAAAATCTCGTACAGCTTGTTCTGAGGGAAATCGTATGACCACAACGCCCTTCTCCGGATTACCTTGCAGCGGCTCCGCGTCGAAGGACGCTACGACCACCTTCCCGTCGTATTTGGTGATGAAAGGGATGACCTGAGGAATGTACTCCTCCCGGTACCTTTCGATATCGGTGATTGTGTGCGTCAAAATAAAGTAAGTGGCCATTAAACGAGTTTAAATTTTAGCACCACCTTTCTCAGCACTCGGCCATGAATGGCTGTCGCTGTATAGTCGTTGAAAAGTCCCGCGTGACTCCGAAAACCATTCTCCCAGTTTGCTGAATTTTCAACCTGAGCCGTGATTAATACTTTAAACACGTGCATGCTCCTTATCTAGCATCGTACTCGATGCAATCCAAACTGAATGTCGGCAGACGCTTTGTTTAGCAGTTCCCGACGTTTTGTGAGAACGCCAAGTTGTCTCCTTGGCGAGCCTCTAAATGACCCGCTACCACTAAATATAGTAGATGTGAATGATTATTGCTTAAGCAGGAAAAAGATCGCCTTTTAAATATCTGTTGCTGGCCGTTTTCGAATTTTCCAAGGGCAGCTTCGGATCGACAGCAAAGAACTGCGACTCAAGTAGATCGTGTCAGGTCACAGCCAGAAAGTGGGTATTTGATGGATGCAAATCCAATTTGGAGTAAAGTAGACTGTCCCCGATATCAGTGGAGGTAACTATGATCGAATCAGTACCAGATACCCACCTGGACCTGCTCCAGGGTCCGATTTACGTGCAGTTGGCCTCGTACATGAAGAGCGGCGCGATACAAGTCAATCCCGTGTGGTGCAGTTATGATGGCTCACATATCTGGGTGAATTCAGCGAAGGGGCGCGTAAAAGACAGGAACATGCGGGCAAATCCGAACGTGACGGTGTTTGCGGGGGACCCAGATAACCCCTACCGCTGGCTCGAAGTGCGCGGCATGGTGGACGAGATCACCGAGGAAGGCGCCGACGAGCACATCGATGACCTCGGCGAGTTGTATCTCAATCAAAGGCCCTACCCTTTCCGGCAGGAAGGAGAAGTGCGCGTGATCTACAAGATCCTGCCCCAGCGCGTGCAGGCAATGGACATGTCATAAACTCGGGGAAACAATTCCGATGCACTCGGATTAGTTGGGCCTATGCCCTCCAGTGGACCCGGGATCATAGATGACAATTTGACTCGTGAAATCGCTATTGCTGCTCCATAACAAGCACGTCCAACCCACGACTAGTCACCTGTGCGTAGGGCATCCAGCCGAGACGCTCATATCGAGACTCCTCTGCTTCGGTTTTTAAAATAGCAGATGTGTCTCTTAGTGAAAGGGGCTATATGGTCCTATATAGGCTGACGCCGCACACTTAACAAAAGCGGCCCTCCGCCTTGCGAAAAATGTGTAATTGCAACCCCGGCCCATCATCTGAACGGTGTCACCCCGAACCAGCCGGCATGGCGAAACTGCAAACTCTGAAGAAATGTTCTATATTTTTACTACCCAGAGCTTTTTCTATGGAACGCTGTGGAAACATTTAATAACCTCTCTGGAGAGAATTTATGAACAAAAGTAATCGTGTTTTAAAAACAATCGTATTTGCAGTCTTGATTATGGTAAATGGCATGGTACATGCGCAGGATCTTGGCTACGCCGAAGGAAATCGCTCGGTGACCATTTGGCTCGTTGTAATCAACTATCCCGAAGCATGTGCGTCCACGCCGTGTTCGGAGGGTGACATCTTTGGTTCGTTGCCTGCCAATCCAACCAAGGCAGCGGTTTGCTATTTGACTGGACAGGTCGTGCGCCAGAACGGCAGAGCGGTATTTGCGGGTCAATTGGCGGCGGGTTCAAACCATGGATGTTTTTTCCCTGATGACCCGAATCCCTACAACCTCTCGGATGCGGCGCGAGCAGAAGTCCACATAGTTGTCCAAGAGCATGGGGAGCCTCTGCCGGGTGGCGCCGGGCTTGAGGAACAGGTGTCGCAATTCACTGGCGGCTGCAACCTTGACTGCGTAGACACACAGTTCGCCACACACGTAGCTGCAGATTCCGTGGAAGGTGTCTCTACCAACCCGCTTCAGCGATTTTCCGACGAGTCGGAGATTTCCAGGTCAAAGTCGACGCTAACTCGTGGCAAGTTTGGCATTACCGTCGTAATCAACACACGTTTGGATGCTGTAGCGCCCTAATTCGTGAATTGAGATAGACGCGATCAGAGACGGACGATTCGGCAATTCGAATAGTTCACACCAGAAACCCCGCCCTCATGGCGGGGTTTCTTTTTGGGGGCGAATGACCGTCAAGCGCCCGTCTCTATGGCTGACTACCGCATCGCGGTGGGGCCACAGCAAGGCCGCAAAGTATTTACCCTGCAGACCCAGACCCTGCCGGACTGCAGAGTCGACAGCAGAGAAATGTGGTCCAGGTAAATCATGTCTGGTTACTGCCTGGAAGCGGAGCTCCAACAACCTTGAATTTCAACGTGATTTGGTACGAAACAGCCACAACCGATCTCTCACTTTTGGTCAATGGACTGACGAATCAGTGCTTTCGATCCAAAGGAGCCAGGGGTGAATTTCCGAAAACGGCAGTGAGCCCTTAATAGGCGTGCCGATGTGTAAGCTGGAATCGAAGAGGACGAGTCACGGGCAGACAGAGTCAGCGACGAAAGACTTTCGGCGATGGTTCTTTTGGAATTTGGGGGCCAAGCGGGTAGGCTAAACGGCAATAACGGTCACACAGAAGCCGGACTTTGTCCTTATTCAACGAACTCAAGCGTCGTAATGTCCTTCGCGTAGGTGCTGCGTACGTAGTTGGTTCATGGCTGTTGATCCAGGTTGCAGAGACTATCTTCCCGCTTTTTGGTTTTGGAGATGCACCCGCTCGCCTGCTGGTTATTGTGCTGGCTATTGGCTTCATTCCAGCATTGATTTTCTCCTGGGTTTTCGAACTCACCCCCGATGGTTTGAAAAAAGAGGATGACGTAGTCCGGTCACAGACGACTACCCCTGCGACCGGCAAAAAACTGGACCGCATGATCACAGTTATCCTGGTGCTGGCGCTGGGATATTTTGCATTTGACAAGTTTGTGCTTGATCCGGCGCGCGATGTACAAATAGCAGAAATTGCCGCCCAGGCAGGGGTCGAGCAGGCCCAAGAGGAAGCCAGGCTTGGTATGCGGAGCGAAAAGTCAATCGCGGTGCTGCCATTCGTCAATCGCAGCCAGCAACAGGAGGACGAGTCCTTCACCGACGGCATGCACGATGAAGTGCTGACCCGGCTAGCCAAGATCGCAATGCTGAAGGTGGTTTCGAGAACCTCGGTCATGCGTTACCGGGACACCGAAAAGTCGATCCCGGAGATTGCCGAAGAATTGTCAGTTGCCAGCATCCTGGAAGGCGGCGTACAGCGAGTGGGTAACCAGGTGCGCATCAATGTGCAGTTGATCAACGCTCACACCGATAAGCACCTGTGGGCGGAGATCTACGACCGCGAGTTGACAGCCAGGAACCTGTTCGCCATCCAGAGCGACATCTCGAAGGCCATCGCTCAGGCCTTGCGGGCGACGCTGACTTCGGACGAAGAACAAATGCTGGAAGAGGTGCCCACCGAGAACCTGGCCGCTTACGATGCTTATGTTTCGGCACGCGTGAAGCTCGACAGCGCGGCCACTGAGGATTTGAGTCAGGCGGTCGCTAATTTCACCCTGGCCACACAACTGGACCCGGATTTTGCATCAGCCTGGGCCGGTCTTTGCGAGGCAAACCTGGGGCTCTACAAACAAAGCAGCGACAAACAGTATTTCGAAGCCGCCGAGACGGCCTGTAACCAGGCATTGGTACTCGATGATTCTCGGGTTGAGGTACACATCGCGCTCGGCACGTTGTACCGGATTTTGGGCCGGTACTCGCGTGCAGAGGTGTCGTTGCAAAGCGCCAATTACGCCAGGGCTGAGCAAGCCCTGGAAAACGCACTGCGCATCGACAGCCTGACGGTGGACGCCCTGATCGAACTCGGCACCCTGTATGCCTACCAAAACAGGCTGGCGGAGGCTGAAACCGAATTATTGAGCGCCGCGGAGCTGGAGCCTGATTACTGGACTGCCCAAACGGCGCTGTTTTCTTTCTATTACAAGTTCAGCAGCAAGCCTGATCACTACGAGCTTGCAGCCCGCTACGCGGTAAGGGCCGCGTCACTGCGCCCCGATATGGCAGCGTCATGGAACAACCTGGGTACCGCAAATTTCATGCTCGCCCGGTATGATCAGGCGGCCGATGCCTGGCAGCATTCGCTTTCTATCGAGCCTACCCGCACGGCTTACACCAACACCGGGCTGGCTCTGCACAATACCGGGCGATTCAAAGAGGCTGTTCAAATGCAGCTGAAAGCGACCGAAATCGCGCCCAATGACCACCGCGCCTGGGGCCGCCTGGCGGATGCACAGCGATTCATTGAGGGAGAAGGAGAGCGCTCCATAAAAAACTACATGCGTGCCGCAGGCCTTGCACGGGAACTTCTGAAAATCAATAATCAGGACTGGCGTACTTTGGGCATGTTGTCGGTATACCTGGTGCACATAAATGAAGGTGAGGAAGCCATGGCCGTAGCCAGGCGGGCGCTGCAACTGTCCCGGCGCAACCCCGAAACTTTGTTCTACACGGCCCTCATCCATTTTTCAAAAGGTGAAACCGATACCTGCCTGTCGCTGTTGGAAGAGGCGGTAGCCAAGGATGATTATTATCGGTACCTGATTGAAATCGACCCTGACCTGAACCAGCTTTCTGAACTGATGCGCTTTCAAGCCATCATTGCCACACCCTGACCGGGACCGTTGATAGAAGTGGCCCACACTACTGATGATGGCTCGATGTCAGAAATCACGGGGTACGGCCAGTAATATTTGGGGTTAATATTTGGAGTCAGTGTAAAAACTCACGTTTATTTTAGCCAAACTCCTACAATCAAGAGCTAGCTTTTCTGCTTCAATCTTAATCTGGATCACTAAGAGCAATGCTTTTAAAAAGAACCCCTGCCGAGGACATTGCCACCTGGCTGGAAACTTTTATGTATCGCAGACGCCCAGAGTAGCTATAATAGCTACTCTGTCTATTTACAGGATGGATGAATGAATGAAGCGTGTCAGTGCCCGAGAGGCGAAAAACCGGTTTGGCCAGCTTATAGACGACGCACAACGGGGGCCGGTGACAATAGAAAAGAACGGCAGGCCGTTCGCGGTAGTGCAATCCTTTGCCGACTTCGAAGCAACTCAACTGGTCAAGCTCGAGGCGTTGAGGCTGGGCATTGGTGAAGCTCGTACCGCGCTGGAATCGGATCGCCAAATTCCATTTGATAAGAGTGCCGTGGAGATAATCAAAGCCGCAGGCCGCAAGAAACTTGCAAGTGTTATGACTGAAGGGTGAGTCAAGTATTCTATCAACGAGTCGCGAAAGCGGACTTGATCGATGTGTGGCTATTCATCGCCGAGGACAACGTGGCAGCCGCGGATGCATACATCGATCGGCTACAGCAGGTAGGTGCCCTGCTTGCAGAGAATCCTCTGATGGGGTATGAGCGCATGGACATCGCGGAAGGGGTCAGCAGTTTCGCTGTCGACAACTACGTGCTTTACTACGAGCTTCACGAGAAAGGCATTACCGTACTGCGGGTTTGGTACGCGGCGAGGGATCCCGCTGGCTTGAGACTGTAGTATCCGACTGTTGGTTTGCATCCATTATTTCCCAGTCTTTGCATGCAAAAAGTGACCCATCCAAGTGTGGCTCAGAGCAATATTATCAAGCAGGTTGACTGCTGTAGCCGGGACAATTCAAAGTGCAAATAGATGTTGTTTTTGGTTCAAATTTCGGTGCAAATCAACACTGTTATTCCCGCTTGTGTTTGTTCAAGACTGAGCCGCACCATCCAGGATGGACTGGTTCAGTGTCTCTATGAGGTCTTCCAACTCCTGTCCTTGCGGCTCATTGCGCTTCCACGAAATCCAATTGTGGCTGGACGAGGTCTGGTTACAGGCCAATCTGGAACCTGTGCATTTACCTGAGGATATGCGGGTATCATTGTTGCTGTCATCTTCGCCCCAGCGGCGCATATAGTAATCAACTTTCTGCTGGGCTTTTTTTCGCTTGTCCTCAGGCACCAGTGCGGCGACAGCGTCCTGGTAGCTGGCGAGATCTTCCGGACCGTTTTGGGCAGCGAGAACCGCCCATGCCAGGGACTCTATGACATCACCACTGGTTCCCAGGCCATTGAGTTTCATGTAGGAAATCCGGTACTGCGAGAACCAATCCCCTTTCTTGCCAAGCTTAAGATACTTCTTGTAGGCGCTGGCGTAGTCGCCGTTATCATAAAGTGTCGTTGCCTCTTGCTGCCAGTCGCCCTGCCCGGAATTCGCCAGGACCGGCTTCGAAGCTAACGAAAAACAGAGCAATATGATGATTATAAGAATACGGCCAATAGTCATTTTGGTTTTCCAATTTCTCTGGTGGCATATAGATATGGGTTGGCGGCCTGCCTGACAAGGTTAGAAGGTCATGTTTATGAAAGCGGAATTTATCGTGGGGCGCCATGAGCCTTAATTGGTTTTTAATGTTATCTGCTCAAAAAGTGTTCCTATGTACTCCGGCCGCCTGGTCGGTGGCATTTATCCTGCCTTAGTCATCAGTCGTGGCAACAAAAATGGCAATCAGTGCAATCATACCGGCATATCGAAAGGCGTCAGACAGTGCCATACGCATTGTGCTTTCCGAGCGCCAAAGCTCGAACCAACTTTCAGCGATAACAAGAAACCCACCGAACAGCATGATCACGGCAATAGCACAACCTGTCAGGCCAATTGCTTTGGCCGCCTTAAAATCAGCAACGTCACCAAGCCGCGACTGCCACATTCGCCTTGCACCAACCGCACACATAACGCCCGTAGTTAGTTTTGACAGCATGATAAACAGTGCCCCCAGCCACATAACAATAGGATTTGTTGTTGCTTGCCAGCTTTCTGCTCCACCCTCGAACGAGGTCATGGACGTCACTGCAGCAACAGCACCAAGTGTTTGGCTCCAGTCCAGGATATTGCCAAGAGCCCCTATGAAGCCCCACAACGCTACGGTGACTATTAGCCCAATCTTCACAGTGCGAATCATGGTCATGGTCTCCTCAGTACGACAGAATTATCAATGTCATGTTTTATCAGTATAGATGTTCTCAGAAATTCTGTTGTTTACGCCTCTTAACTCAGACTTGAATTCAATATTTCTATATTATGAATCGCACAAGATGCGGGCGAGCTATTCACTGGCGGCGAATTGTCCCGGCATTTCAGCGCTAGCGTGGAGTTGTTATGAACATGAATGCCTTAAAGAAGGTGATAAACAGAACTTCAAAATTCATCGCCCCTATCTTTGTACCTACGATATTAAGCCGGCGCCAGTATCTTTTTGCAGCATTCCTGGGAGGCATTCTGGTAAGCGGTCAAGCCTGGAGCGAGGTGAACGGCGACGGTAACCTCGACACCCTACTCGCGGACTATTCCCAAACACTTGGCCAGTACATGGAATCCGGCGAGTTACCTAATGGCTTGTCCAGCAGCGCCTGGGCCAGCATCCAGACGCAGATTACAGCAGGTAAATATCTCGCCTTTCAACACGAGAACGGTGGCTTTGTTTCATCCAACCCGGCCCATGGCTGGCAGATTCGTTATGCTACGGACGGCACCACTACCCTGAGTCCACGCGATCGCCAGGCGCAGGCCTATCATTTGGGTCTCACCTTAAGCGCGGTGGGGTATACCGAGCCGCAAAACCTGGATCGTCCTGAACAGATTTACGCCGACGATTTCACAGTCACCTACCAATGGAACGACTACCTGCGGGAATGGTGGGTGAATTCTGCAACCGGTCTGGAACAATGGTTTGAACTTGAACACCGGCCACCGGGTGCGCAAACCGGCCAACCCTTAACCCTTGCGATGACACTGGCAACCGACCTGGCGGCTAGTCAACAGGGCAACGTGCTGAGTTTTGCTAACGACGCTGACACCACCATCAGCTACAACAAACTGCAAGTCTGGGATGCCAACGGACGTGAACTGCCGGCGCGCATGCAACTGGCAGCCAACCAACTGAACCTGATTGTTGATGATGCCGATGCCGACTACCCACTCATTATTGATCCCAGCTTTCAGCAGCAGGCCTATATCAAGGCATCCAATACCGGTGGTGGTGACGAACTTGGTTTTTCCGTAGCCCATTCCGGTGACACGCTGGTGGTCGGTGCGATCGGCGAGGACAGCAACGCCACCGGCATCAATGGCGATCAGAGTAATAATTTGGCGCTGAATTCCGGGGCAGTGTATGTATTTACCCTCAGCGGCACCGTGTGGAGCCAGCAGGCCTATATCAAGGCATCCAATACCGGTGGTGGTGACGAATTTGGCCGGTCCGTGGCCATTTCCGGCAACACACTGGTGGTTGGCGCCCACCTGGAGGACAGCAACGCCACCGGCATCAACGGCGATCAGGACAATTTTTTGGCTAACGAATCCGGAGCGGTGTATGTATTTGTCCGCAGCGGCACAGTGTGGAGCCAGCAGGCCTATATCAAGGCGTCCAATACCGGTGGTGGAGATCGGTTTGGCGGGACCGTAACCCTTTCCGGCAATACGCTGGTGATCGGTGCGATCGGCGAGGACAGCAACGCTACCGGTATCAATGGCGATCAGGGTAATACTTTGGCGCTGGATTCCGGGGCGGTGTATGTATGGCACATATCGGGAATCGAGGACTTCACAATCAACGCCGGCATTGCCGGTGCCTGGTTCAATCCCGACACTACCGGCCAGGGGCAGTTCATCGATGTGGAGCCTGAGGAACAGTTCATGTTCATCTCCTGGTTTACTTTTACCGATGCCACTTCCGACAACCCTTTCGAGCAGCAGTGGTTCACCGCCCAGGGCAGTTACAGCGGCAATACGGCCAACCTGGATTTGTTTGAAACCCTTGGCGGCAAATTTGACGACCCCCAGATGGTGACCACCACCCGAATCGGCGAAGTCACCCTGCGCTTTAGCGATTGCGACTTCGGCCAGATGGCCTACAGATTTGATGAGGAAGGACTGCAGGGCCAGTTTCCTATGTTCCGGGTGATCTCCGGTTCCGGCAACATTTGTGAAGTGCTCAGCGGGAATACCACTCAGGCGGTGGACATCAACGCCGGCATGGATGGCGCCTGGTTTGACCCCAACACTTCGGGGCAGGGCTTTTTTATGGACGCTCACCCCGACCCGGAGGGTGGCAATATTATCTTTGTGTCCTGGTTTACTTACGGGGATGAGACGGCATCCGGACTGCGTTGGCTGACCGCACAAGGCGATTTTGAGGGCTCAATCGCCGAGATTGATGTATTTGAGACAACCGGCGGCAGTTTTAACGAGCCACAGCCCATCAGCACGACAAAAGTGGGCACCATGATCATCGATTTTACCGATTGCAGCAATGCTTTATTGACCTACTCACTGCCGGCTGACAGTGCTGAGGGTG
>PVMK01126527.1_pt1 | contig 31931 bp, 34 predicted proteins | sample 1853481 | NCBI WGS metagenome assembly PVMK01 (sample SAMN08533507, study PRJNA380276) | Marine sediment metagenome, whole genome shotgun sequencing project.
TTCGCCGTATCCGCCAGCTCGCCGAGGAAAATGATAAGACCGTCTACGTTTTTTGTGAAGATGTAGCCGCCTGACGCGGCCACATCCTCACAAAAAACATAGACGGTCTTCTCATTTTCCTCGGCGAGCTGGCGGATGCGGCGAAAAATGAGACTCGATTGGACCGGCGAGCCGCCGGGCGAATTGACGATCACGGCGACAGACGGCGTCTTCGACATTTTGAACGCCTTCTCGATCGCACCGGCGCAGACGCCGATCGAGAGGCCTGGACGCAGCGGCGTCGCCATGCCGATAGGACCCGAAAAACGCAGCACTGGAACGACGGGACCACTTTTAAAAGGCCACATGCACGCTAACCTCGCTCGTGAAGTGTGATGAAAGGGCTGAGCGGAGACATTTAGGTCATGCGGCCCGCGACGGCTAGACCGCAGGTGTCATTGACAGCGCAGCACCATGCCGCAGGATCGCCTGGGCGTCGTCGGTGAAGGCATTGCCCGCTCCATGCAGCACGAAGCCCGGTAGCAGGACGGGCGCGGCGCGACTGCCCTTTATGCCTTGAACAATAACACGATGGGCCTGGGCGCCTTGGCGCGGATGCAGCGCCAAGATCTTGAGCGCGCCGAAACGGCCATCCAACGCGGCAAGCAGGAGCGTCAGCGCTTCTGATTTATGGATAAGCGTGACGCCGCCGCCCGGCTGCACCATGCGCGCCATAAAGCGTGCCCAACGATCCAGGCTATCGCTCGGCATGGCATGCGCGGCCGCTTTCAATTGATCGGGCGCCAGCGTGCCCTTTTCCAAGGCGTGAAAGGGCGGGTTCGCCATCACATGGTCGAAGCTCTCGGCCTCAAGCCCCACTGCCTCCAGCTCAGCTTGGGCCAAGCGGACATCACCCTCCACGACACGCGCACGATCGGCGAAGCCGTTGCGCCCCACGTTCTCTGCTGCAATACGCGAAAGCGCCGCCTCTTTTTCCAAGAGAGTGAGATTCACTTTGGGATCTCGCTGGGCAAGGCATAGCCCCGCGGTGCCGACGCCGGCGCCAACATCGAGAACGCGCGCACAGCCGGTCGGTACCGCAGCGGCCAACATCACTGCGTCGAGGCCGGCGCGGTAGCCGGATTCTGGTTGAAGAATTTGCAGCTGACCGCCGAGGAACGCATCGTCCGTGAGCGCTGCATTCTCAAGGCTCGCGGCCCAATGAGCGGTCACTCTAAAATCCACTGCTTCAGATCCGCTCCTCTTAGTATGCGGCACGCTTCGGACCAGCGGTCTTCAGGGACGGCGATTCGCTGAAGTATCGCGCCGAGCGTCCCTTGCAGGGCGCTCATGTTGCCATCAAAGATGACGGCCTCGATCCCTGCTTCGCGAAGCAGAGTTTGCACGAAGTTGAGGAGCACGGGATCGTTGGTTCTCATGAGGTCTCGCATGGCCCACTGTCCGAAAGTTCTCGCGCGCGCACCCTAATTTGTGCTTACACTTTATGCTGCCTGTAATGCTATAGCACCATCGCGAAGCCAGCGGAGGGAGTACGTCTTGGGTCAGGTCATACCATTTGAAGGGCCACGAAAGCCGCCGGAAAGCCTGAAGCCGCTTTTGGACCTCGTCACCGAGGACATGAGCGCGATCAATCGCATCATTCTCGACAAGGCGATCTCCGACGTTGAACTTATCCCCGAGCTCGCCCACCACCTCATCGATTCCGGCGGCAAGCGTCTGCGCCCGATGCTGACTATCGCAGCGTCTAAGCTATGCAATTACCGCGGCAGTGGGCACATTCGCGTTGCATCTGCCGTGGAGTTCATGCACACGGCGACGCTGCTGCACGATGACGTTGTCGATGACAGTGATCTGCGCCGCGGCAAGCAAACAGCACGCATCATCTGGGGCAACCAGGCCAGTGTGTTGGTCGGCGACTTCCTGCTCGGCCAGGCGTTTCTCATGTTGGTCGAGGTCGGTTCGATACCCGTTCTCAAGATCATGTCGAATGCGGCCGCGGTCATTGCCGAAGGTGAAGTCATGCAGCTCGCCGCCGCCAAGAATATGGCGACGACCGAAGACGATTACCTCGCAATCATAAATGCGAAAACGGCCGCCCTCTTCTTAGCTGCAGCCGAAGTGGGCGGGGCAATCGCCGAACGGCCCGCAGACGAGCAGGCGGCATTGAAATCTTACGGGAGGAACTTGGGGCTCGCCTTCCAGCTCGTCGACGATGCGCTGGACTACTCAGGCGACAGTGCGCGTCTTGGCAAGGCGATTGGCGATGACTTCCGCGAAGGCAAGATTACGCTGCCCGTAATCTTGTCATTCCGGCGCGGCAGCGAAAGTGAGCGCAGCTTCTGGACCCGGACCATAGTCGACGGCGACATTAAGGACGGGGACCTAGAACATGCCATCGCCTTGATGAAGAAGCACAAGGCGGTGGACGCGACGCTGGAGCGGGCTCACTCGTATGGAGCAGTCGCGCGCGACGCACTGGCAATCTTCCATGACTGCGAAGAAAAGACTGCGATGCAAGACGTGATTGCCTTTTGTGTGCAGCGTACACATTAGCAACGGCCAGATCGGGGATTTCGATTGCCCAAGTTTGGCGAGCGCTAATCGGTGAACTGGGCAAGGCCTTGTATGTTTCCTTCCGAGTCCCGAAACCAGGCGGCGCGCACATTCTCAACCGTGGCGATGGAGTCGACTGTCTTCATGTGCGCAAGGTCATACTCTTCAAACACGACGCCACGCGCCTTGAGCTCGCGCGCAGCCGTATCGATCTGACTTGTCGACAGGCCCATGACGGTTTGCGGCGCTTGGCCCTATCCATGTCGGCCGCGGGCGATCGTCGTGTGAACACGTAGATCGGTCAACATAGCTCTTACTCCATCAGACGCCGCATGTTCTGAGCAGCTAGCCTCGTGCTCTACCCGCCAAGATCGGTCCCGACGATCCACCACTGAGGGTGAACCGCTTTCAGGGCATCAACCGCAGCGTCAACCGCCGCTCCACTTTCAAAAATACCAAAACACGTTGGCCCCGCGCCAGACAGCCCCGCATAAGCGCACCCCTCCGCGACCGCGAGCGTTGCGCGTACTGTCTCGATCTCTGGGACAACCGCCACCGCCGCTGGCATCAAGTCGTTGCCGTGCGCGCGCATGAAGTCGAGGAGGGCGGCGGCATCTCGAAAGGGGCCAGGAGCTTGCGTCGCGCGGCGCGTTTCACGCGCGGGGGGCGCGGCGAGCCGTGAGAACACTTGAGCGGTCTTATCCGCCGGCGCCGGCACCAGCGGATTGACAAGGACGGCCGGCAAGCGCGGCAAACCATGCAGCGTTCGTATGCTCTCGCCCATACCCGTCACGAACGCAGGCGTGTCAGCCAGACAGACCGGCACATCGGCGCCCAGTGAGGCTGCGATGGCGCCCCAGTCGAGCACCTCAGCGTATGCCGGATTGATGCCGCGGACGGCACGCAGAACCGCTGCGGCGTCCGCCGAGCCACCACCCAGTCCCGCCGCCACGGGAAGATGCTTTTCGAGCACAACGCTCCCAAGCTCAATCCGCGGCTCGGCCTGGGCCAAACGCGCAAGTGCGGTCGTGATGAGGTTGTCGCCGCCAATCGCCGCAGCGAAGGGGCCAGAGACGCGCAAAGAGGTCTTACTGCCCGGCACAAGCCGGACGACGTCGCCGAGGCCGGCGGCAAAGACAATGAGGCTTTCGATCTCGTGGTAACCGTCCTGACGGCGGCCCGGGACCTTCAGGGTAAGGTTGACCTTCGGCCGTGCCGTCTGGGTGATCACGGACATTGAAAGGGGCCGTTCACACGCTGCATGCGGAGCGCGATGTCGACGCGCGCCGCGGCGCGATCGTTACTTGTGCAGGGCTACTCGACAATTGCCGAGGGTGGCGTGAGCTTCGATTCCTTGCGCGGCTTCTGCCGCTTGTTGGCCCCTGCCTTGTCAGACTTAGTCGGAATCTGCGCTTGCACTTCGGGCGGGAGACCTTCGGCAAGCTTTTTCTTGATCTTCTCAGCGTTCTCCGGCTCTGGATCGAGTGTGAGCGACTGGTCCCACTGGTATCGGGCTTCACGTTCACGACCAACCCGCCACAGCGCGTCACCCAGATGATCGTTGAGAACCGGATCCTCAGGCCTAAGCTCAACGGCGCGTTCCAGAAAGCGTGCCGACTGCTTGAAGTTACCGAGTTTATAGTGCGCCCACCCGAGGCTATCGACGATGTAGCCGTCGTCGGGCTTCAGGGCGACGGCTTTCTCAATCAGGGCCATGCCTTGCTTGAGGTTGCGATTCTGATCAACCCAACTGTACCCCAGATAGTTCAGCGTCAACGGCTGGTCTGGAAAGAGCTTCAGCGCCTTTTGCAGATCGACCTCAGCCAAGGGCCAATTCTTTGTGCGCTCATAACATGTGCCGCGCGAGTAGTAGAAACTCCAATGGCGCTTTTCGAGACGTTCGGGCAGAAGATCAATGGCGCGTGAATAATAATCTACCGCTTCGTCGAAACGCTTGCGTGATCGCATGATGTTTCCAAGCGCGTCGAGCGGTTTAATGTCGGTGGGGTTTGTGGCGGCAAGCTTGTCGAGTATCACCTGCGCCTCATCTACCTTGTCGAGCGAATTGAGGTCGAACGCTTTGCGGATGTCGATTGAGTCCTGCAGTGGTGTGCCCGGGGGGATGCGGTCGTAAGCGGCGATCGCATCGTCGTAGCGGCGCGAGGCCTCATACGCGTTGGCGAGAGCAGCGAGCGCAAAAGCATGGTCCGGCTGCAGGTAGAGGGCCATCTGCAGATATAAGATGCCCATGCTCAACCCACCTTCGCTGGTGAGAGCTTCGCCCAGACCGTAAAACACTTCCGTCAAACCGTCTTCTGGCGTCTTTATGAGCAACGAGATCTTTTCTCCAGCCTCGATTTTGTCAAGCAGGTCGCGTGCAAGCGGATGTGGCTCACGTTGCGCCTGATCTATCTGTTGTCGAAGAATAGATTTCGCCCGTTTGATATGACCGTAATGGGCCGCGTGGCGGGCATATGCCAGCGCGGTTCTGAGTGTGCGGTTATCCTCTTCGTAGGTACGCTCGAAAGCGGCGGCGGCTTCTTTTTGCCGGCCAGCGACGTCGGCAATCAACGCCTTATGGTAATTCAAGTAGAACTGCGCCCATTCGGCCTGCTTTGGCAAATTGAGCAGCTTGAGCGCCTTCTTGGTGTTGCCCCGGGCAACCTCTGTCCAAGCGCGCGCGAGCGTACTTGTCAGCTCACCGATGGGACCTTCGCTCGCCGTTTCAAAATTCTTCTCGGCCTTCGAGTAGGACTGTGAATTGAACGCGTCCAACCCCAGAAGGAGGTGCGCCATTCGTTGCGTCTTACCCTCATTGGCCGCGATCAGTTGTCTGGCCAGCGGAACAGCGCGCTGCCAGTTCGCCTCAAGCACCTCGATTTGAAAGCTTTGCTCCAGCAGCACTTCGTTTTTCGGGTCGGTCGCAAGCGCACTGCGGTAGAAGAAAGCGGCGCTCTTTGCATCGTTTGCGCTCTTTGCGAGATTGGCGGCGAGGTAGCTGCCGAGCAAGGATTGCGCAGCATCCCCATGCTTGAAAACTTCACCGAACGCGTTAGGCGCAGATAGGCCTGTCGCCGCCATGCCAAAGACGGCTACCGACGTGAGCAACGCGACGCGAAGGCGAGTTCGCATTCGACGTGTTCCTTCTTAGGAGCGGGCCGATTCCCGAATTGCACTTACCGTAGCAAACAAGGCCGTCGTTTGGCGAATTTCAAGTCGATTAGCGGTTTATACTTGAATTCCCTGGGGGCGGGGCGGCCACGCCCCCTTGTTCAGAATCCTGGACGGTCCATTAAGGCCGGGCCATGCTTGGCGTGGGAGAATAGACGGCAGACCGTGGGGCTACATTCCGGCGTAGTTGGGGCCCCCTCCCCCTTCCGGGCAAACCCACGTGATATTTTGGCTCGGGTCCTTGATATCGCAGGTTTTGCAGTGGACGCAGTTTTGCGCGTTGATCTGAAAGTGCGCTTTCCCGCTGTCATCCGTGACAATCTCATAGACAGCGGCCGGGCAGTACCGCTGTGCCGGCTCGGCGTAATCCGGCAAATTGATCGTGACCGGTATCCAGGGGTCGGCAAGCTTTAAATGAACCGGCTGATTTTCCTCGTGGTTCGTTCCGAGAACGAAACGTTTGTAAGCTTGTCAAACGTCAAAACGCCGTCAGGCTTTGGATACGCAATCGGCTTGGAATTCCTCGCCTTTTTCAACGTCGCCCAGTCGGGCTTGCCATGTTTGAGTGTGAAGCCCAGGCCGATACCCGGCAAGATCGTGTTGAGCCACATGTCAATGCCGCCCAGCATGATGCCGGCGATCGTGCCAAACCGGGACCAGAGCGGCTTGACGTTGCGCACACGCTTGAGATCGCGGGCGATATCGCCCGAGCGGACCGACTCTTCGTAGGCCTCCAGCCGATCGTGCCCACGGCCAGCACTGATAGCGTCGAAAGTGGCCTCTGCTGCGGCGATGCCTGACAGCATCGCGTTGTGGCTACCCTTGATGCGCGGCACGTTCATAAAGCCGGCGCCGCAACCCAAGAGCGCACCGCCTGGAAAAATAAGCTTGGGGATCGACTGCCAGCCGCCCTCGGTTAGAGCCCGGGCGCCGTATCCAATGCGCTTTCCCCCCGCAAACGTGGGGGCAATAGCGGGGTGCGTCTTGAAGCGCTGGAACTCGTCGTATGGCGAAAGATACGGGTTCTCGTAGTTGAGATGGACGACGAAGCCGACCGAAACCAGATTGTCGCCGTAGTGATACAGGAATGACCCGCCACCCGTGCGGTTGTCCAACGGCCAGCCAAAGGAATGTTGCACGAGGCCCGGCTCGTGCTTTTCCGGCGCGACCTGCCAAAGCTCCTTGAGGCCGATCCCATACTTTTGCGGGTTGTCCGCCTGCGCCAGATCGAATTTCGTGACGAGCAGCTTGGTGAGCGAGCCTCGCGCGCCTTCGGCAATGAGCGTGTACTTGCCACGAAGCTCCATGCCGCGAACGAAGTTGTCCATCGGCTTGCCGTCGCGGCCGACGCCCATGTCGCCGGTGGCGACGCCGGTTACAGCGCCGTTGTCGTCGTAGAGAACCTCAGCGGCGGCAAAACCGGGGTAGATCTCCACACCCAGCTCGGCAGCCTGCTCACCGAGCCAAACGCACAGAGCACCGAGGCTCGCAATGTAGCTGCCGTGATTGCTCATCAGCGGCGGCATAAAGATGTTTGGGAGTCGCATGACGCCAGCCTCGCCCAGTACAAGGAACTTGTCCTCGTGCACGGGTGTTTCGAGGGGTGCGCCTTTCTCCTTCCAATCGGGAATAAGCCGATTAAGCCCAATGGGATCGATCACGGCGCCGGACAGAATGTGGGCGCCAACCTCTGAACCCTTCTCCAATACGACGACTGAAAGATCGCGCTTTGCTTCGGCCGCAAGCTGCTTCAAGCGAATGGCCGCGGCGAGACCAGCCGGTCCCGCGCCGACAATCACGACGTCAAATTCCATTGCCTCTCTGGGCGTATGCTCGGCGGCATCGTTTGGCATTTCGTCGCTACCTTTGCCTCTCAACCGTTTGGATGACCGTCGATTAGGTCGTGATTGCCCATAGCGTCAAGCACTTAGGCCCAGAACATCTCATTGTGGACTGCGCCAAGCAGACGGTGCCGGCGCGCGCTATACTGCTAGCGCAATGACTGTAGACGAAACATCACGCCAGCTCGCGGCACGAATTCTCGACTGGTACGAAGCCATGGGCGTCGATGCCGCACTCGACGAGGCATCTGCCGATTGGCTGGCCCGCGGCGATCGCGCACCGGGCGCCGATTTCACACTTGCCGCGACGCAACTGCAAGACGTGGCGCCGGCACCAGCGTTGGCACGTGGACAAAGCACACAAGAGAACAGACCGCCCGATCCTGCCAGGCCACGGCGTCATTTCCCCGCCAAGGCGGCGCCCGCAGCCAATGCAAATGCGCGCGGTGCGGTTAGTCATGCGCGCACGCTGGCCGAGCTGGAGGGCATGCTGCAACGCTTCGAGGGCTGCGGGCTCAAGGCCACGGCTAAGAACCAGTGTTTCTACCGAGGCGCGGAGAAGGCACGGCTGATGATCATTGGCGAAGCTCCCGGACGCGATGAGGACTTGGAAGGAAAGCCGTTCGTCGGACGCGCCGGTATGCTGCTGGACAAGATGCTCGCAGCAATCGAATTGGGTGAATCCGATGTGCACATCACAAACATCGTCTATTGGCGGCCGCCGGGAAACCGTACGCCCACGCCGCAGGAAGCGCTCGCCTGCCGGCCATTCCTTGAGCGCCAGGTGACATTAGTGGCGCCTGAAATCATCCTGGCGGTCGGCGGCGCGGCCGCAAAGCAGATGTTCGACGTGACCGATGGGATCATGCGCATTCGCGGCAAGTGGCGCACACTCAACATCGGCGGCTACGAGGCGCGCGCCATTGCGACCCTGCATCCCGCTTATCTTTTGCGCACACCAGCCGCCAAGGGCATGGCGTGGCGCGATCTGCTCGCCATCAAGAGCGCCCTCAAAGTAAGGCAGTGAGACATGCACAAACTCGACGAGTCGTATCCCTTCAAGCCGTTGCGCTTTGCCGTGCTGGCTGTATCGGATTCACGCGACCTTGCCTCCGACAAATCGGGCGCAACCCTTAAGAGCATGATTGAAGACGCCGGCCACACGCTCGCCGAGCGCGCCATCGTCACCGACGATCTGGAAGAGATCCGCACAAAGGTCGAAGGCTGGATCGCAAACCCAGACGTCAATGTGATCCTCACGACGGGCGGCACGGGCTTCACTGGCCGCGACGTCACACCCGAAGCGGTGAAGCCGCTCTTCGAGAAAGAGATCGAAGGGTTCTCGGTCGTTTTTCACAGGATTTCGTTCGAGCAGGTCGGTACGTCGACGATCCAGTCCCGCGCATGTGGCGGTGTCGCGAAGGGGACGTACGTGTTTTGCCTGCCGGGCTCGCCTGGCGCCTGCAAAGACGCGTGGGAAGGGATCCTTAAGTGGCAGTTCGATAGCCGCCACCGCCCGTGCAACTTTGTGGAGATCATGCCGCGACTGCAGGAGACGCGCGACGTTTCCGCAGCCCAGACCGCTAAGTGCGATTAGGGGGCGATCAATCGATCGCCCTTGCCCTCTCCAACGCGAGGAGGTCCAACGTCGCGGTCGCGTTTTCGAACACAGCGATGGCAATCTGGCCTGCGACCACCAAAAGAAGACTAATCGCTGCCGCCGGAAGGCCGAAGAGAACCCCGAGCGGCAAGCCCCACAAACCAGCAACCGACACTTCGGCAAGCGCGCCGGTCGAGGCCGCGATCGCGATGAGCACACCACCCATAACACCGGCCCAACCCAAGCTGCTAAGAACAAATGCAACGAGCCTGGCGCCACGATACCGACCCCAGAACGGGGAATTCTCTGGGCCTTCGGTTTCATCCATCGCTTCGCGAGAGATCACCTGTGGCATACGCTGGTCTTCGACCGGCGGTTCCTCGTAGACCTGCTCGGCAGCGAACGCTGCGCGGCCGCCTGGCATCGCATTGTAGGTATTATTCTGCACGTGTTGCACGACGGGCGCTGGTGCAGGCTGAGGCGTCTGGCGGCCTAGAGCACGGGCTTCGCCCCAACGCCACTCGGCTATGCGCAACAGGCCCTCACGGGCATCGTGCGCTTCGGGTGTCGAGACATAATGCTCAACGATATGCCGGTAAAATTGGAGGGCATAGTCCATCTTGCCCTCCGCCTCTGCTCGGCGGGCCGCCTGCAGCACCTGAACTGGCGTGAACTGTATTGACGAGGCTTGCGCCATGGTCCGATCCCCCTAACTCTGCACGACCGATGCAGCATTACTACTGTCAATGTCAATTCCTAGTTTCGGTCGACATTACTTCACTTAACTGAACGTCACTACGCTGAGTGTTCTTGCGGCACACCACGGGCAGGATCGTCCGTCCCAGAGCATTTCCGACCTGTGCCAGATCGCAAGCCTCGTCGACATCGGCAAGGGTCTCGATACGGGCAACTGACAGGCCGGAAAGGTTTGCGAGCGTGTGCTCAAGCGTGTCGCGGCTCGACCATATGACCGAGGCGAACGCGCGCGGAATACGCGGCCGGCGCTTGAAGCCGACCAGCCAATAACCACCATCGGGCGAGGGCCCGAACACGGCATCATGGGCGCCGAGCGATTTGAGAGCGGCGGCAATGTGTGTCGCCGTAACTGTCGGAACGTCCGTGCCTATGACGACAACCGGTCCTGGCGGCTCAGTATCCAAAATGCGTTGCATGCGTTTGCCGAGATCGCCGTTGCCTTGACGGCGACGCATGCAGTTGCGCCAAGCGCGGCTGGTGACCGCGGCGTCCGGTGCGACGGCAAGCTGCGTGTGCCAGCGGCTGGGGCGATAAACGCGCGCAAGCAGAGCTGAGGACGTGGTGCGATAAAAGGAGGTCGCGCGCACTGCGCCGACTTCGCGCGCCAGCCGCGTCTTAACACGGCCGGCAACTGGTTCCTTCACCATGACGACAAGGCGCGACGCAAAAGGCGGCGACGCAACGACTGTGCCGCGATGAATCGGCGATGCCCTATGTGGGGCCAACGGAAGAGACGCAAGACGCACCATCGGCGACCAATTACCTTTCACGCCCCAGTACACGTACTGAGCAGCAAACGACCTGATTGTAAGGGCAAAATTACGACGTTGCGGAGGCCGCAGAGGGGCAATGCTTATTTCAGATCCGTGCATTACCGCCCGCGTGCCATCAAGGTTTCTGCTCGTTTTCCCCATAGAATTGCAAAATTCGCGTCGAGGGCACATTCAGCGCATACATGACAAGGCACATCTGGTTCTTGAGCGTGCGCTGCACATAGCCTTCGCGTCGATAGCGTTGGGCGCTGGTGACGGCGCGAGCGCGCAATATCTTCAAGCGGCGTGCGCCTAGGCGCCGCGTCAGATCGATATCCTCCATCACGGGCAAAGACCGATATCCGCCGACCTCGTCGTAGAGCCGACGCGGAATGAGGAGGCCTTGGTCGCCGTACGGCCAGCGCAGCACGGCGCAGCGCAGCCGTACCAAGCGCTCCAGGATTCTCGGCGGCGCGCCCTCATCGTCGAGGGCGAACCGGAAGGCGGCAGCCGCGAGCCTCACCTTACCGGTTTCGACACACTCTATGACGTGCGACCCCTCCCGCTCCCAGCCGGAATCGAGCACCGTGTCGGCGTGAAGGAACAGGAGCCACGGATGCTTGGCACGGGCCGCCCCCGCCAAAAGCTGGCCACCACGGCTCGGTTTTGCGGCAATCACCTCCGCTCCGGCACTATCGGCCAATTGGCGCGTCAGGTCAGCGGAGCCGCCGTCGACAACAATGACCTCGCGAATGAGCCCCCCAACCGCGGCGGGGATCAGCGCCGCTAGGGTATTAGGCAGGGTCGCTTGGGCATTGAGGGCGGGGATAACCACAGAGATCATGGTTCTCTGTGCCACGAGGCGCGGTTGATCAACAAGAGCGGCGGGGCTCAGCGTGCCTTGTGATGCCACGGGCTGTTTATTGTTCTTGCTTCGTTCTTGTTCCTCATATAGCTACCTAAGGGCGAGAGCGCACCGCAGAATCGACCGGAGCAGTTGAGATCGCCGACAACGCACCAGTGAGATCCCAATTGCGCCGCGGCCGCGGGGCGCGCTCCAATCATGCGGGACGCTTCGAGGCTGAGAGCCGGGAGGATTTCGACGATGGCTGGGAGGGCCTCGGCGACCTCGATGTGTTTAAGACGGAGGTGCAGGAAGAAACGGCGCGGACCATCATTACGCGCAACGACAGCCCCGACATCTCCTTCGATCGCTCAATCAATGCCTATCGCGGCTGTGAACATGGCTGCGTTTATTGTTATGCGCGGCCAACGCATTGCTATCTCGGACATTCGGCGGGGCTCGATTTCGAAACCAAGCTTTATGCGAAGACGAACGCGGCCAAGTTGCTCGAACAAGACTGGCGCACCCGCATTATAAGCCAAAAGTTATCGCGCTTGGCACCAACACCGATCCCTATCAGCCAATCGAGCGCGAGTACGGCATCACGCGATCCATACTGGAAGTACTGGAGCGCACCTCGCATCCCGTGGGCATCGTGACGAAGTCGGCGCTCGTTGTACGCGACATCGACATTCTGGAGCGAATGGCAGCTAGAGGCCTCGCCAAAGTTGCGCTCTCGGTAACAACCGTTGACCGGCACCTTGCGCGCGCCATGGAGCCGCGCGCGGCGACACCCGAAAAACGCCTCGAAGCTATCGGCAAGTTATCGGATGCCGGCATCCCCGTCGGCGTTATGGTTGCGCCCATCATCCCTGGCCTCAACGACCATGAAATCGAAAGCATTCTGGAGGCAGCTTACGCCGCAGGCGCACGCAAGGCCGGCTACGTATTGCTGCGCTTGCCGCTGGAGCTGAAAGAGATATTTCGCGAGTGGCTTGCCACCGAGTTCCCCGACCGCGCGCAACGCGTTCTCAGCCTCTTGCAGTCCATGCACGGTGGAAAAGATTACGTTGCCGATTTCGGTCTGCGCCAACGCGGGCGCGGTCCCTACGCTGACCAAATTGCCAAGCGCTTCCGCCTCGCGTTAAAGCGCCTCGGGCTCAACATCGACCGGCAAGACCTGCGCTGCGACCTGTTCCAGGCCCCCGTGCTCGCTGGGCAACAAATGCAGCTTTTCTAGCGGCATTCTTGCCGGCGAAGCGACACTAGCCTTTGACATGGGCTCCTCCGCCCGCAAACGTTCCCCGCTATGGGAACTGCCGATTCGCGCCAGATGCCGACATTCGAGCTGGAAGCTGCTGAGCTGCAGCTTCACGGCGGTCCTGTTGCCGGCGTCGATGAGGCCGGACGCGGGCCGCTTGCCGGTCCCGTTGTCGCGGCAGCCGTCGTGCTCGATCCTCAGTGCATCCCGGACGGCATTAACGACTCCAAGCTGCTGGATGAAGAGGCGCGCGCGTTTCTCTACGGCCGCATTATGAAGACGTCGCACGTCGGCGTCGGCATCGCCGACGTGGAACGCATCGACCGTGACAACATCCTTGCGGCAACGCTTTGGGCGATGGCTGAAGCGGTGGCGCAACTTTCTGTGACCCCCAAGCTCGCCGCCGTCGATGGCAACCGCGCGCCGCAACTCGATGTGCCGGTGCGTACGATCGTGAAGGGTGATGCGCGCTGCTTATCGATCGCGGCAGCCTCCATCATCGCCAAGGTCACACGCGACAGGCTGATGATCTCGCTTGGCGCCAAACTGCCGGGCTACGGCTTTGAACGCCACAAAGGCTACGGCACGGCGGAACACCAGGACGCGATCCGCCGCCTCGGCGTGACGGTGCACCACCGGCGCTCATTCCGCCCCATTCAGTTGGCGTTGGGGCTGGCTTGAGCGAATTGCCTCGCCTTGCATAGGCCAACATTAATCACCTTTTGATCGATATTTTTGCGCGCTAACCACATGCTTGGTTGCGTGACGATGCGAATTTACCATGTCAAGGCTTCCCAACCGGCGGGCGTCGCGCAATTATCCCGCTGCGTTTGTTTTTCCGCGCGTGTTCAACCCCTGTATTGGAAGTTGCGTTCATGGTCTCGCGTCGTTGTCCCGTGCCGTCTCAAGCGGCCAATCGTGTCATTGTCGATGATTGTCTGAAGGCCCTGCGTGGCCTCCCTGAGGGGAGCTGCGATCTCGTCTTCGCCGACCCGCCCTACAATCTCCAGCTCGCTTCCGACCTCATGCGCCCCAACAACACGCGCGTGGATGGCGTTGACGATGCATGGGACAAGTTTTCCAGCTTCGCCGAGTACGACCAGTTTACGCGCGCTTGGCTTGGGGAATGTCGGCGCGTGCTCAAGCCCGACGGCGCCATCTGGGTGATCGGCTCCTATCACAATGTGTTTCGGCTGGGCGTCGCGCTGCAAGACTTAGGCTTCTGGATCCAGAACGACATCATTTGGCGCAAGGTGAACCCCATGCCGAACTTCCGCGGCAAACGCTTCACCAACGCGCATGAGACGTTGATTTGGGCGACCCGTGACAAGCGATCGCGCGCGACGTTCAACTACGAAAGCATGAAGGCGCTTAACGACGACATACAGATGCGCTCCGACTGGCTCTTTCCTATCTGTTCGGGACCTGAGCGCCTCAAAGACGAAGGCGGCCGCAAGGCCCACCCCACACAAAAGCCTGAGGCGCTATTGCATCGCGTGTTGCTGGCATCGACCAAGCCGGGCGACGTGATACTCGATCCCTTCTTTGGCACCGGCACCACGGGTGCCGTGGCCAAACGCTTGGGCCGCCGATGGATCGGCATCGAACGCGATCCCGACTACGCCAAGGCAGCAAAAGAACGCATCGCCAAGGTGCGCCCTCTGCCGCCGTCGTCCCTAGAAACGCAGAAATCAAAGCGCGCCGAACCTCGCGTTCCTTTCGGCACCATTATCGAGCTTGGCATTCTTGAGCCCGGGGCCATGCTGCTCGACGTCCGGGCGCGCATCCGCGCTGAGGTGAAGGCGGACGGGACGTTGGCGTGTGACGGTAACCAAGGTTCCATTCATCGCCTTGGCGCCCTTGTCCAAGGTAAATCGGCCTGCAATGGTTGGACGTTCTGGCACTACGAAGTAGAGGGGACGTTGAAACCCATCGACAGTCTGCGCGATGAGGCCAAGCGTCAGCTCGGCCTGGTAAGCCCGCCAACGGTCGTCGCAGCGGAATAGGCTGGCCACTTCCCCGGACTGCGACCCAACCGCTCACTGGATGCGTTCCACGGGCGCGACTCTGGACGCCAACGGTTTATGTCGCTAGACCAGATGCTTAAGCTTGAAGAGTTCAATCGGTAGCGCATGTTGCACGCTGTCTCCAAACGCGATCGCCTGCTCATTGTTGGCGCAGGTCCCGTTGGGCTCGGGATGGCCGATGCCCTGCGCAAACGCGGGCTCGCCTACGATCACGTGGATGCCAACGATGCTGTAGGCGGCAACTGGCGGCGCGGAATCTACAAGGGCGTTCATATCGTCTCCTCTAAGCGCTCGACCGCATTTGCCGACTACCCCATGCCGGACCACTATCCTGACTTTCCTAGCCAGGAGCAGATGCGTCTCTACCTGGAAAACTTCGCGCGCGATCGCGGGATACTGAGCGGTATCGAGTTCGGCCGCACGGTCGTGCGCGCACAGCCGCTGGCCGATGAGAGCTGGCGCGTGCGTTTCGATGACGGAGAGGAGCGCGAGTACAAGGGCGTGGTCGTGTGCAACGGCCACCATTGGGACAAGCGATATCCCGAATATCCCGGCAGCTTTACCGGCACGTTCATTCACTCAAAGGACTACGAGGATTCGAAACAGCTGCGCGGCAAGCGTGTGCTTGTTATCGGGGGCGGCAACTCGGGCTGCGATCTCGCCTGCGATGCAGCACGTGTCGGCACGTCGTGCGACTTGAGCCTCAGGTCCGGCTACTGGTTCCTGCCCAAGACAGCGTTTGGCAGGCCGCTGACTGATATTCCCATTTGGGGCCTGCCCGTGTTCATGCAGCGGCTCTTTCTGCGTGCGCTGGTGTGGGCCGTCATTGGCGATTATCGCCGCTATGGGCTGCAGCGGCCGACGCACAAGCTATTTGCGCGCCATCCCGCCTACGGCACCGACCTGCTCAACTACTTGCGGCAGGGGCGTATCAAGCCGCGCCCAGACATCGAGCGCTTCGCCGGCAAAAAGGTGCACTTCACGGACGGCACTGTGGGCGAGTACGACATGATCGTGGCCGCCACCGGTTTTCACAACTGCTTCCCGTTCCTGCCAAAGGGGCTCGTGCCGGTCGAGAACGAGGTCGTCCACGTCTATGCTGGCGCGTTCCCTGACGCGGTGAAGAATCTTTATGTCATCGGCTGGGCGCAGCCCCGCAATGGTTTTGGCTCGCTTCTGACACCGGCAACGCGTCTTTATGCGGAGATGATTGCCTTGCAGGACGAGATGGAACTGCCGATCGGCTACATCCTGAAGTGGCGCGGCTTTAAAGCGCCCAGCACCAATCTCGTCAATCCTGCGGCGGCGCGCCGTATGATGTGGTTTGCACACCGTGTGCTGCCGCTGCTGCGTCGCCGCTCTCGCATCCTTGCCGAGAAGGAGATTCGCGAGCCGTTTGATCCTTCGCTCTATACCTTTGAGTCCGAAGCGCCCAAGCCGACTGCGGCCGTCACCTGACGCGCGGCATCAAATGGGTCAATAGGATCGGAACGTGCTCTAGCTGCCTTGCCCGATTGGGAAGGATTGCTGCCACGAGGCCCCGTCGCTATCCTTGACCATCACATGCATGGTCTCAGCCCCGTTTACGCGATAGTCGAAGTCGATCGACGGATCCTGGGAGAGCGTGATCGAGCCGCGCATGGAGAAGACGCGCTCGTCGCCCTGGCGCACCTCCATCTCCGTGACAATGCGCAGCTGCACGTAAAGTAGCGTCAGCTGGTCAAGCACCATGCCCGTGTGGCTAGGATGCCTGACCGTGAGCTTAGCGTGCGGCCGTATCTCGGTTATGGCGGCAAGCTTCTGTGTGTGGCTCAGCTTCATTTTGCCCATACTGGCGACTATCTCTTCGGGATCGCCAACGGGCGGCGCAGAACAAGCGCCCTGACCACCGGCAAATCTCACATGCCGCTCGGCCATATAAAGCTCGCCGTCGCTTGCCTCTACGACAACACGGACATCGGTTGCCGCGTTCAGTCGCAGCAACATGGCAAGCGCAAGCTCGGTGCGTTTTGCGCCGATGTCGAAAACGGCGGCGACGGGTGTCGGATTCTCATCGACGATAAGCGTTACTGCGCGGATCGTGCGGCCGTCCTTAAATCCGGCCTCCACTTTCACCGGCACCATACTTTGATCTTTCGGCCTGAACGGTGCTGTGAGCTGGATAAGCTCGCCAGCCTGATGGATCACACGGTCACCGAATACGGCCGGGCGAATTTCGTCCCACGATGAGCCTGCCTGAACGGCTGGTGCAGCTGCAAGAGCCCCAACAGCGCTCATCGCAGCGAAAGCCAAAGACAGGTGTGCGTGGCGCATGTCGCGATCTCCCTATTTCGTCCCGGCAAATAGTCCCGGTCAGGCCGCAACCATTATGCTCCAAATACAGGCCGCCTTACAACCATGACAGCGGGAAGGCTTGCTTAATGCTCGCCAAAACCGTGCGCCACAACCTTGCGCATCACGCTTGGGAGCGCAGCCGTGTCGAGATCGCGGCGGGCAACCCAGCGGCAACGATCAGGCTCCGACCAAAAGGTCAACGTCGCATCTACCGGCACGACGGCACGGTAAACAACCAGCTCCAGCTGGAAGTGCGTGAAAGTGTGACGCACGGTGCCGGGCACCAACCACCAGTTGCCGCGGAGAGGGGCTGTGCGCAACGCATCGTCGACGGGCGGGAGGAGATCGGTCCATTGGGTTGAAGGCACTTCGAGCATACCGCCAAGAAGCCCCGCTTCCGCGCGCCGGCGCAACAGCACATGGCCATCCTCACGTAGCGCCACGAAGGCGATGCCGACGCGCAAGGGCCGTTCGGCCTTTTCCAGTCGCACGGGCAGCGACGCCGCGATGCCTTTGGCATTGGCGGCGCAGTCCGTCTGCACGGGACACACCAGGCAAGATGGCTTGCGCGGCGTGCAGATTGTTGCGCCGAGGTCCATCATGGCTTGAGCGAAGTCGCCGGGCCGATCTTCGGGCGTCAGCGTCTCCGCCAAGCGCTTGAGCTCACGCTTAGCGAGCGGCAAGGGCTGGCGCACGGCGAAGAGGCGCGCCACCACCCGCTCCACATTGCCATCGACTGGCGTGGCCGGTTCGCCAAACACTATCGCTACGATTGCAGCAGCCGTGTAAGGACCAATACCGGGCAACTTTTGCAGTTCGGCTTCGCCGTCGGGAAAGCGACCGCCATACTCCTTGCTCACGACCTGCGCACATTTGTACAAATTGCGCGCGCGCAAGTAGTAGCCAAGTCCCGCCCAGGCGGCCAACACGTCATCGAGATCGGAAGCGGCCAGCGCCGTTACGTTCGGCCAGCGCGCTAGGAACTTTTGATAGTAGGGGATGACGGCCTTCACGGTCGTCTGCTGCAGCATGATCTCGCTGAGCCAAACCTTGTAGGGATCGGGGGGCTTGCGCGACGTTGCGCGCCACGGCAACTCGCGGCGCTCCTCGTCGTACCAAGCCAGAAGCGCGTCCACCGTGTCCTGGCCGGCGGGCCGGAGTGGCAGTTGCTTTCGCGCAACAGCAGTCACGTCTTCGCCTCCAGGACCCCGCGAATCGATAGGTCGATGTTAAGCATCGTCAGACGATCTGGAAACCATCGACGCGATCCCTCTCCCCATGTCCATCGATTCAACACGTAGATTTTCTACTCAAAGTGCCTCGGGCGCACGGCCGGCGTCGCGTTCGCGCATTTCCGCGCGCGTCGTGGGCGCCTACGTGCCTAAGCTGACACGCAAGGCGTTTGAGAAATACGGGTTCTCAGCCGCATCTTTGCTGACGGATTGGCCGTCGATCGTCGGGGCCGAGGTGGCCGGCTTCGCCGCGCCTGAGCGCCTCAAGTGGCCGCGGGGCGTAGCGATCCGTGAGGATGCAGAGGCGGGCGCGGAAGGCCGCCCTGGCGCCGTGCTCGTGTTGCGGGTCGACCCAGCGCGCGCGCTCGACGTTCAGTATAAGGCCCAACAAATCCTGGAACGCATCAATGTCTATTTCGGCTATCGCGCGGTTGCCGAGCTACGCATCGTGCAGGCTCCGCTGGCAAGGCGCGCCAGCGTCCCCGCCCCCCAACAGATGGCCAAGCCTCGCACCTTAACGCCAAGCGAAGCCCCCGAGCTTGCCGATATTGCCGATGAGCAGCTGCGTAACGCACTTGCGCGCCTCAAGTCTTGGCTGACAGATGGCAAGCAGGCTGCTTGAGGAAGGGTTTCTTTGCTGCCCGCATCCACCGTCAGCCCTTGAGCAATAAAGCCTAGAAGACCCTCATTCACTTGGCATTCAGCGGGATTCTGCCTTATTCCAGCGGTCGTCGCATGCTACCCGACCGCTCAACGAAATGCGGCCAGGCGGGGCCGATCCATGCGCCAACTAAGACCAATAGGAGCAAACTAAGTGTTCGCATCAAAAACCCAGCCCGGCCACATGCAACTTTCGCGAAGGGCGTTGCTCCTGAGCTTGAGCGTTGCAGCTCTTGGCGCAGGTATCGGCTTCAATCCGATCTCCGCATTTGCGCAACAAAAGAAGGGACCGGCCGAGGTTCCCATGGAAGAGCTGATGAAACCGAGCGACCTCACCGATCTTGCCTGGGGGCCGGCGGACGCGAAGGTCGTCGTTATCGAATTCGCCTCGATGACCTGTGGTCACTGCGCCAAATTCCACAAGAACGTGTGGCCGGAATTCAAGAAGAAGTACGTCGACACAGGCAAGGTACGGTTCATTTTCCGGGAGTTCCCGCTCGACAATCTGGCCACGGCTGCTTCGATGTTGGCGCGCTGCGCCGGGGGCGACAAAACCTTCCCATTGATCGAGGCTTTATTCGAAAAGCAGGAAGAGTGGGCCTTTGCCAAGGGCAACCCCGTTCCAAAGCTGTTCGAGTTGGCCAAGCAGGCAGGATTCACACAAGAAACGTTCGATAAATGCCTGACGGATCAGAAGTTGCTCGACAACATCACGAGTGGGCGCACGCGTGCTTCGGACGTTTATGGAGTCAGCTCGACCCCAACGTTCTTCATCAACGGCAAGCGACTAACGGGTTCCCCGACGATTGTGTCATTCGACAAGATGATCGAGCCGCTCTTAGCCAAAAGCTAAGATGCGCGATTCCACGAAACGACAGTAGAGAGCCTGGGCCAGTGAAACGGATGGGCGTCATCCCCGCTCTGTTATCGCTAGCCGCCCTGCTGGCAGGCTGCGCGGGCGATGGTGCGTTACCATCAGGCGATCTATCGGCCGATCCAGGATCGCAAAACCCGAATTCCGCCTCTGCCTATCCCGGTGCGACCAGCCCGGTAGCGGCCCGTGACAGCAGTGGGTTCAACCCCTACGCGGTGCGGCCAGACAGGCCACCGGGCGGGCGCCAAGTCATTAAAAACCCGACAATCGCTCAGGTTATGCAGACGGGCACACTGAAGGAGATGTCTTTTGGGCGGCCGGATGCTCCCGTCACGATCATCAAGTACGCCTCTCTCACCTGCCCTTATTGCCGGCGATTCCAGCGCGAAACGTATCCAAAGCTGAAGCGCGCCTACATCGATCCGGGAAAGGTACGCTTCATCATTCGCGAGTTCCCCATCGGCAAGTCCTCGGGCGCTGCGACAATCGCGTTGCGCTGCGCCAAGCCCTCGAAATACCTGGTGCTTTATAGCAAGTTCTTGGAACAACAAAAGAAATGGGTCTCGCAAGACGTGCGGCTCGACGCCATATTCAAGGTGGCCTCTCAGGTGGGGATGACGCGTCAGCAATTTGACGCTTGCCACGAGAATCAAGCCATGATCGGGGGGTTGAAATGGGTCAAGGACCGCGGGCGCACGCTCGGCGTCATTGGCACACCAAACTTCTTCATTCAGGGCAAGCTCGTAAAGCGCGCGCTCACGATGAAGGAGATCCGCGAAATGGTCGAGCCGCTTCTCGCCGCTCCAACCACTGCGGCTGCCGGTGGGCCAGGCTGATGGCACGGGTTACACGCCAAGCGTGGCAACGATCCCATTCTTCTGAGTTTCTGACGCTGGGAATACGATGAAGATCAGTCGTCTAAGGCTGTTGGGCTTCAAGTCCTTCGTGGAGCCGACCGAGCTCTTGATCGAGCCGGGGATGACCGGCGTTGTCGGTCCCAACGGCTGCGGAAAATCGAACCTGCTGGAAGCGCTTCGCTGGGTCATGGGCGAGACCTCCTACAAGAGCATGCGCGCGGCCGCCATGGACGACGTGATCTTCTCAGGTACCAACCACCGGCCAGCAAGAAATAGCGCGGAAGTCACGGTTTTCTTGGATAACACCGAGCGCAAAGCACCTTCCGAGTACAACGATACGGACGTCATCGAAATCACGCGGCGCATCGAGCGCGAGGCTGGCTCCGCTTACCGCATCAACGGAAGAGAAGCGCGCGCACGCGACGTCAAAATCCTGTTTGAGGATGCCGCGACAGGTGCGCGCTCGCCCGCGCTGGTACGCCAAGGTCAGATCGGCGAGATCGTCAACGCCAAACCAGAACAGCGCCGCCGTATTCTCGAAGACGCCGCCGGCATTGCAGGACTCCACAGCCGCCGCCACGAGGCAGAGCTGCGCTTAAGAGCGACTGAGGAAAACCTTGCGCGCCTCAACGATATTATGGGTCAGCTGAACTCGCAGGTCGAGAGCCTGAAGAGGCAAGCGCGCGCGGCCCGGCGCTATAAGGAGGTTTCCGGAGACATTCGTCGCCAGGAAGCGCTGTTGCTCCATCTGACGTGGGCGCAAGCGCAGGCGCTTGTGGAAACTGAGGAAACGAACCTCTCTGAGACCCTAGCAAAACTCGGCACGGTGACACAGGCCGAAAGCCAGGCATTGGCTGAGGAAGCGAAGCTTTCGGAAGGTATGGATCCGCTACGCGCCGAAGAGGCCAAGCGCGCCGCCGTTCTTGGACGGCTGCGGGTCGAGGAGGAGAATTTCGAGCGCGAGGCAACGCGCACTACTGAGCGCGAAAAAGAACTGCAATCGCGCGTCGATCAACTTGAAAAGGATATCGCCCGCGAACACGAGCTCGTCGCGGAGGCGCGCGACGTGCTCGCTCGGCTCAATACTGAAAGCGAGATGCTGCAATCGGCTGAGAGCACCGCCGGCACACGCGCAGCAGACGCTCGCGAGAAGCTCACCGTCGCAGAGCAAGAGGCCAAGTCTATCGAAGACCGCCTTGCGGAGCTGACGACGAAAGTCGCCGAACGGCGCGCCAAGCAGCAAAGCCTTCAAGCGAGCCTTGCTGAGAAACGCGACCTGGTGACCAAGCTCGGCCAGCAGCTTGGCGAGCTCGACGCGAAGACTCGCGAGATCGCAGGCGCTGCGCCGGACGCACAAAAGCAAGCGCGGATCACCGAAGCCGGAAAGCAACTTGCGCAGGAGATCGCGCGCATTGAAGCTAAGGCCATTGCGGCAGAGGAAGCCACACGTGATCTCTCCGTTACGGCAAACACCGCCCGCGAGGAGAGCGCCCGGGCACAGCTTGCCGAAGCCGGTTTAAAAACCGAACGCGAAACGCTTGCCAAATTACTGGTCCCCCAGCACGGGACAGATTTTCCCCCGATCCTCGACCGGTTACGTGTTGCCCCCGGATTTGAAGCCGCGCTTGGCGCCGCACTCGGCGACGATCTGGAGGCGCCTGCCGAGAAGACAGCGCCGGTGCACTGGCACCATGTGGGCATTGGGCGCCAGGACGGCGCCTTGCCCTCCGGCGTTGAGCCTCTTGGCAGCTTCGTCGTGGCTCCACCAGAGCTGGACCGCCGTCTCAAGCAGACGGGCATCGTTGTCTCGCGCGAACAGGGCGCGATGTTGCAGTCCAGCCTGCAGCCGGGCCAGCGCCTCGTTTCGCGTGAAGGCGATCTGTGGCGTTGGGATGGTTTCACCGCGGCCGCCGAGGCCATAACGCCGGCAGCACAGCGGCTTGCTGAACGCAATCGCCTAGCCTCGATCGAATTGGAGGAAGCTGCTGCGCGGACAGCTACCGATGCACGTACCAGGGACGAGCGCGAAGCTTCTGAGGCACTCAATGAGGCTCAAGGGGAAGAGCAGCGGTTACGCAAACTGTGGCGCGAAGCGCAAAGTACGATGTCCCAAACGCGCGAAGCGCTGACTGTGATCGAGCGTTCAGCGCGAGAGACGGAAAGCAAGCTTGCCGCGGTGGCCGGCGCGCGCGTGCGCGCTGAGCAGGAGCGCGTGCTGGCGGAAGAGGCGCAAGCCGAACTTGAAAAGACGCTTGCGGAATTCTCCGCGGCCGATGATCCCGCGCCGGCGCTCTTAGAGGCCCAGGGGCAAGCGGAGACACGCCGCGCAGCCCTCGCCGATGCACGCGCGACCATCTCCGAGCTGAATCGCGACCAGCGTTTGCGGGCCGAGCGGAGCCAAGCGATCGGCATGGAGCGTGAACGCTGGGGCACGCGCAGCGCAGGCGCCGACCAGCAGATCGTGACATTGAAGTCACGGCGCGTCGAAACGCACATTGAGCTTGATACGCTGGCCGACATGCCAACGCAGATCGCAGAGAAGCGTCAGAAACTGCTTTCCGCACTGAGCGATGCCGACCGCGAACGCAAAGTTGCCGCCGATGTGCTGGCCGAGGCAGACAATGCGCTGAAGGCTGGCACGCAGGGCCTGCGCGCCGCACAGGCCACCGTTACCGAGGCGCGTGAAGACCGCGCCCGCACGGAGGCAAGGCTGGAGGGCGCACGTACGCGGCGCCAGGAGATGGCACGGCACATTCGCGAGGCCTTGGACATGGCGCCGGAAGGGTGCCTGAAGGCGGCCGAGATCGAGCCCGACACCCCATTGCCTCCACTGGCGGACGTGGAACGCAAAGTTGCCAACCTCAAGTCGGACCGGGAACGGCTTGGCGGGGTCAATCTGCAAGCGGATGACGAGTTGCAGACGCTTTCAGCCCAGGTGTCCGGCATGGGGACGGAGCGGGCAGATGTGGAGCAGGCCGTCACCAAGCTGCGCACGGCCATCGGACAGCTCAATCGGGAAGCCCACAAGCGCCTACAGGATGCCTTCGAGCAAGTCGACGGCCATTTACGAAGGCTGTTCACCACTCTGTTCGGTGGGGGCGAGGCACGGCTTGAGATGGTTGAAGGCGAAGACCCGCTGGAAGGCGGCCTGGAGATTATCGCCAAGCCGCCCGGCAAGAAGCCTGCGACACTCTCGCTATTGTCGGGCGGCGAACAGTCGCTGACCGCGCTTTCTCTCATCTTTGCGGTATTCCTGACCAACCCCTCGCCAATCTGTGTGCTGGATGAGGTGGACGCGCCATTGGATGACGCCAACGTCGACCGGTTCTGCAGGCTGCTAGAGGCAATGGTGGAGGAAACGGCCACGCGCTTCTTGGTCATCACACATCACCCGATGACCATGGCGCGCGTAAACAGGCTGTTCGGGGTCACTATGGCAGAGAAGGGCATCTCTCAGATCGTTTCTGTTGACCTGGAGACGGCCCAGCGCTTTCGCGAGGCCGGGTGAGACGTCTGCGCGGTTTCGCCATACCCCCAATGTTTTCGGCGCTTTCTTGACACCCCTAGGGCCCGTCACTATGGTGCGCGCCGTTGAAAAAAGCGCCTTTTGGCAGCCGCGAATTGCAATCGAGCCGGTGCAGCCATGTCAGCCTCAGGGAAGGGTTCGGACCCGCAACGTGGCGAGATCAGCCCCAAGCAGCGCGCGGCTCTTCGAAAACGCTCCGATAACCTCGGTAAGCGGCTCGACGAAGTAAAAGCGCGACGCATGCCGCCCCCATCGGGCGATGCACGTGCGCGTAGCAAGGCGTTTGCGAACGCCTTTCGCTTCGTTGCCGAACTCGTGGTCGGTGTGGGAGTTGGTGGCTTCATCGGCTGGGTGCTCGACCGATGGCTAGGCACTGCGCCTTGGCTTCTGGTCTTGTTCGTGACCATTGGATTTGCTGCGGGTCTTATGAATGTGATCCGAGTTGCGCAAAAGGCGCAGGCGGAAACCGAAGCATCGCAGCTCGCAACGCCTTCGGTGGCGGACGACGACGAGGACGACAGGTAGGGGATTGAACTTTGGCTGCAGAAGGCGCGAACGGGGCTGAACATCACGGCCCCATGGAACAGTTCGAGATCGAGCGGATCATTCCTCTCGATATTTTCGGCATCGACGCGACGTTCACCAACGCATCCTTGTTCATGGTCATCGCGGTGGCGCTAATCTCGGGATTTCTCATTTTCTCGATACGGCGGCGTGCGTTGGTGCCCGACCGGTTGCAATCCGTCGCCGAGCTCTCCTACGAGTACATCGCCAACATGGTGCGTGAGAACCTGGGCGAGGAAGGTATGAAGTTCTTCCCCTGGGTGTTCACGATCTTCGTCTTTATCCTCACACTCAATCTGATAGGCATGGTGCCAGGCGCCTTCACCGTGACGAGCCATATCATCGTGACATTCGCCTTTGCGGCCATGGTGTGGATCGCTGTGACGCTGATTGGTTTTGCGCGCCATGGAGTTGGCTATCTAAAGCTGTTCGTGCCCGACGGCGTGCCCTGGTGGCTGTTGCCAATCATCATCCCCATCGAGCTCCTTTCCTATATCATCCGCCCGGTCAGCCACTCCGTGCGTCTCTTCGCCAATATGATGGCGGGACACACGATGCTGAAGGTTTTCGGCGGATTCGTCGTCGGACTTGGCGTCCTTGGCGGCTGGGCACCGCTTGCCTTCATGATTGCCTTTACCGGCTTGGAAATTTTGGTCGCTTTCCTTCAGGCGCTGATTTTCACAGTATTGACCTGCATCTACCTCAATGACGCGCTTCACATGCATCACTGACACCTGAACCAAGCGATCAACTAAGACATCACATTCACCAAACGCGTTCCAAAAGGGAGAAGAAAACCATGGAAGTGGAAGCTGCAAAGATGATCGGTGCCGGCCTTGCCTGCAGCGCGCTCATCGGCGCCGGTGTCGGCATCGGAAACATCTTCGGCAACTATCTGTCTGGCGCTATGCGCAATCCGTCGGCCGCGCCCGCCCAGTTCACCAATCTTCTGATTGGCTTCGCGCTTGCCGAGGCGACCGGCCTGTTCGGCCTGCTGATCGCGCTCATCATCCTGTTCGGCTGATTGGGTTAAAGCGTCCGCCTCAGGAGGAGACCATGATCGCAGCGATCCCCGCATTCGTCGCAGCGGCGGCCGAAGCAACGCACGAGGGAAAGTCGGGAGGGCTTCCTCAGCTCAACCCGGCCGACTTCTCGCCGCAGCTCGTTTGGCTCGTGCTGACGTTCGTGGTTCTCTATTTCATCCTCGCGCGTGTAGCGCTTCCCCGCATCGGAGAGGTGATCGAGGAACGCAAAGACCGCGTGCAGCGCGACCTGCAAGCGGCTGAGCGGTTCAAGCAGGAAACCGATGAAGCGCTCGCCGCATATGAGAAGGCGCTAAGCGAAGCGCACCAAAAGGCGTCCGGCATGGCCAAAGAAATGCGCGACAAACTCGCCGACGAAACGGATAAAGAGCGCGCGAACGTCGAGGGCCTGCTCGCCTCCAAGCTCGGAGAGGCCGAAGCTCGCATCGCCGTGACCAAATCTAAGGCGCTGGCCAGCGTCAACGAGATTGCCGTTGAGACAGCAAGCGCCGTCGTGAGCAAGCTCTTGGGCGAAGACGTCAGCCCCGCCGAAGCGAAGAAATTCCTGCAACCCGCTGCCGAGTGAGGGTCGAATGTTCCATCCGCCGATCCCGTCTTTTGGGTAATGATCTCCTTTATCGGTTTCGTTGCGCTGCTGATCTACTATGGCGTTCCCAGGGCAGTCGGAAAGGCGCTCGACGACCGCGCCGCGGCCATTCGTGCCGACCTCGACGAAGCGCGACGCTTGCGTGACGAGGCGCACGCACTGCTCGCCGACTATCAAAGAAGGAGCCGTGAGGCCGAGGATGAGACAAAGACCATCCTCGAGCAGGCCAAGCGTGAGGGGGAAGCGCTTGCCGCGGAAACACGCAAGAATTTGCAAGAGTCCGTAGAGCGTCGCACCAAGCTGGCCGAAGAGAAGATCGAACGGGCCGAGGCCCAGGCGCTGAGCGACGTGCGCACGGCGGCTGTTGAGAGCGCTATCGCTGTGGCGGAGAAAATCTTGAAAAGCCGCGTCGCCGGCGCCACGGCCGACACGCTGATCGAGAACGGCATTCGCGATCTCGACGGCAAGCTCAATTAAGACGTGACTGTTTGTGCCCGTTGGGTTAGCCGGCGCCAGGCGCGTTCTGCTGAAATCCGACATACAGCACAAACTCTCCCGGCCGCGTACCTTCGGGAATGTTGAATGTCAGCGAGCGCACGGCTGAGAAGTATCCAATCGGTTTGTCGTCGGCGATTGCGACATCGATTTTTATTGAATCGGTGATGATCTTCTCGCGCTTGGAATCGGTCACGATGATGTTGACTGGCAGGCTCACGCGTCCTGGTTTGCCGCGCGGACCCAATAGCACCCGGCCAGAGAAACCGTAGCGCACCGTAACGCGGCCCGGCTCGATCTGACATTCGCGTGCCGTCTTCGTGATCTCGCCACGATGCATGATGGCGAGGCCGTCGCCGGCGCGGCCAGGCTCATAGATTGTCAGGTGGCTATCACGCGGGGAGACTTTCAGGCGCGGACAGCCATGGGCGATCTCGCCCACAATTCCGCCGCCGATGCCCCCTTGATCGGCCTTGGCCGCAGAGAGAAGCTGCTCCTCATTGACGCCAGGGGCTGGCTCACTCTCCGATGAAGAGCTGCCAAACACGCTGCTGCCAAAACCGGACGTAATGGAGGAGAGTCCGCAGCCGGCAACGAGAATAGCCAAGAGCCCGCAGGAGCAAACCCGCACAGCGGTACGCGCAGCGCTCGTCACGGATTGCGTCATAGCGCCCCGGTCTAACCCTTCTCCGGCCTCTTGCGTGCCCGGCCTGCCCAAACTTCTAGGCCGACAGCGGAGGCTTCCTGTATTGTCCCGACTCAAAACTTACCACCTCAGGCTTACGTCGGCAAAGCACGTTGCGGCGGCTGGCCGCTGGAGAGACGAGAAAGAGAATGCCTGATTCGCCCCCTCTAAGTGCACACGTTCAACGACCGCGCCTCACCCTTTATTTGGCGGCCCCCCGTGGGTTCTGCGCTGGCGTCGACCGGGCCATTCAAATTGTCGAGCTGGCCCTGGCCAGGTTCGGTGCGCCCGTCTACGTGCGTCACGAGATCGTCCACAACCGCTACGTCGTGGATTCTTTGAAGGCCAAAGGCGCCGTTTTTGTGAAGGAATTGGATGAGATCCCAGACACCACGAAGCCCGTGATCTTTTCGGCACACGGGGTCGCCAAAGCCATACCGGCGGCCGCCAAGGCCCGCAATTTGTTCGTTCTGGACGCAACGTGCCCCCTGGTCTTCAAGGTCCACCTGGAGGCAGCGCGACACTTTGAGCAGGGGCTCCAGATCCTACTTATCGGCCATGCCGGGCACCCAGAGGTGGCCGGAACCATGGGCCAGCTCCCAGATGGCGCAGTTCACCTGATCCAGACCGTCGAGGATGCACACGTTTTTGTCCCGAAAGACCCGGCAAAGCTTGCCTACGTCACACAGACGACACTGTCGGTCGACGACACGGCCGACATCGTGGCTCTCTTGAAAAGCCGCTTTCCACAGATCGTCGGCCCGCAAAAGGAAGACATCTGCTACGCCACGACCAACCGGCAGGCGGCGGTCAAAGCCATGGCCCAACGTGTTGGCTGCCTGCTGGTCGTCGGCAGCCCGCAAAGCTCCAACTCGTTGCGATTGGTGGAGGTGGCACAGCGTGCTGGCTGCGCCAAAGCCCAGTTGATTGAGCGTGCCGGGGAAATCCCGTGGGCCGATCTCGAAGGCTTACAGACCGTCGGCATCACAGCAGGTGCGTCCGCGCCTGAAGAGCTCGTCGAGGAAGTGATCGAAGAATTCCGCAAACGCTTTGACCTGACGGTTGAGACCGTAACGACGGCGAACGAGAATATAGCCTTCAACGTGCCGCGTGAGCTTCGCGCTGTGTCGACCGCCTAACATCACCGGACCCTCGCGAGACCTATAATCCCTATGGCCGTCTACACCGAAGTCAGCGACGTGGAACTTTCGACCTTTATGGCCAGCTATGACTTGGGTGAACTGTTGTCGTTCAAGGGTATCGCCGAAGGTGTCGAGAACACCAACTACATCGTCCATGCCACCCGCGGCCCTTTCATCCTGACGCTATATGAAAGACGCGTTGCTCACGACGACCTGCCGTTTTTTCTCGGCCTCATGGAGCACCTGGCAAGCCGCGGTGTGTCGTGCCCCATCCCGGTGCGCGATCTGGAAGGCCGCAACTTGCGCGAACTCGCCGGGCGCGCCGCCGCTCTTGTCACGTTCCTAGAGGGATTTTGGATCCGCCGGCCGACGCCAATGCATTGTGCCGCTGTGGGGCGCGCCTTAGCCGAGATGCATCTGGGCGGGGAAGGCTTTGCGTTGCAACGCGCGAACGCCCTAGGGCCTGCTGGCTGGCGCCCGCTTTACAAACGCTTTGCCAACCGGACCGAGGAAATCTCTGCCGGACTTGGGCAACTTATCGAGAGCGAGCTTGATGTGCTCGATGCGGAATGGCCAACGGGCCTCGTAGAAGGCGTCATTCATGCCGACCTCTTCCCCGACAACGTCTTCTTCCTGGGAAACCAGCTGTCAGGGCTCATCGACTTTTACTTCGCCTGTACCGACGCGCTCGCCTACGACATCGCAGTGTGCCTCAACGCCTGGTGCTTCGAGCAGGACGCGTCCTTCAACATCACCAAGGGACGCGCATTCCTGCGGGGCTATGAAGATGTCCGCCCGCTGACCAATGCGGAGCGCGAGGCGATGCCAATGTTGGCGCGCGGTGCGGCGATGCGCTTCCTACTGACGCGCGCATACGATTGGCTCAATACGCCGCCCAGCGCATTGGTCAGCCCGAAGAATCCCGCCGAGTACGTGCGCCGGCTGCGCTTCCACCAGGGTGTTCGATCGATCGCGGACTACGGGATCGGGGAGCGCGCGAAATGACGGCCAAGACGCCTGTGGTGATCTACACGGACGGCGCATGCTCGGGCAATCCGGGGCCCGGCGGATGGGGAGCTATCCTGATCTACGCAGGCCATCGCAAGGAGATTTCGGAGGGCGAAGCCGAGACAACCAACAATCGCATGGAGCTGATGGCCGCTATCAGAGCACTTGAAGCCCTAAAAAGGCCGAGCCGCGTCGAGCTTCACACCGACAGCTCCTATCTGAAAGACGGAATTACGAGCTGGATCAACCGCTGGAAAACCAACGGCTGGCGCACGGCCAACAAGAAGCCCGTTAAGAACGTTGAACTTTGGCAGCGACTCGATGAGGCTCAAGAGCGTCACGAAATCGATTGGCGTTGGGTGCGTGGGCACACCGGCGACAAAGAGAACGAGCGGGCCGACGAGCTGGCGCGCGAGGCTGTGGCGCCATATCTGAAAGGAAATCGGCCGCCCGATTCCGATGACACCTGATCGCCGGCTTCAGAGCGAATGATCGATCGCCGAGCACAGCGTCGCCCCGCTCGACTTATCGTGCTCTGGCGGTGTGTCCTCGACGTTCAAAATCTTGACCACGCCGTCATCGACGAGCATCGCATAGCGCTTTGACCGCAGGCCGAGACCAAAGCCTGACAGATCAATTTCCAGACCCAGCTTCTTGGCGAACTCGGCATTGCCGTCTGCCAGCATGAGGATCTTGCCCTCGGCGCCTGTGTCCTTTGCGAATTGAGTCATCACAAAGACGTCGTTAACGGCGGTGCAGGCGATTGTATCGACGCCCTTGCTCTTGAGTTCGTCAACGCGCGCAACAAATCCTGGCATGTGCTGCTGCTGACACGTCGGCGTAAAAGCGCCCGGCACGGCAAAAAGTGCGACCTTCTTGCCGCCGAACACCTCCGCTGTCGTCTTCGGCGTCGGGCCGTCGGCGGTCATCACCAAGAAACTCACATCGGGTAACTTATCGCCGACCTTAATCGTCATCTGATCATCCCTTCTCTTTGTAAAGCTGGGCTCCAGGCCGGACGATAAAAGCCCGACAGAAATCCATCATATGCTGAAACGAGGGTTGCCGCTCAACGGATATCGAACGTGGCTTCCGATTGCCCTTCATCAGAGACGAGCGTCACAATGAGTGACTGGCCGTTCAGGTCCTCGACATCCACGTCTGATGATAGATCGACCTCGAACGTCACGTTGCCGGCCCCGTCATCAGCCGTCATCTTCGGCAGGGGTACGTAGCTGCCCGACGGCGCCTCGATAAACGCGTCCGCGTGCACGCCAACGCCAGGGAACTTGGTCTCCAGAACGATATGCGGTCTTTCGCCAGTAAGGTTCAACACCACACGCTTGAGACTAGGATCAGACGGCTTCTTTTCGCTCGCCGGCCGGGGAACCCGGCCCAGGGCGTCCGCGAGCTGCTGCGGTATCGCCGGCGCATCAGAGGTGATGTCGAGCGTCAGCGCGGCCTCAGCGGGTATGCAGATTTCCTTGCAGACGCCATAATCGAGCGCGAGGCGCAAACCGATGGGTTTTGCCGGATCCTTCGCCTCAAGGCGCACAGGAAAGACCACCGTGTCCTTGTAGCCCACCGTATCGCCAATACGGTCGGTGAACCGCTCCGGCGCGGGATAGAGCACTTCTGCGGACGCGAGGTTTTCTGACTTTGACCAATCAAAGGATGGCGGAACGCCACCGGCATCCCCGGGATTACGCCAATAGGTCTTCCAACCCTTCGGCATCTGTAATTCGACACCGGCTAGGCCTTTACCTGCGATGAGTCGCACACGCGAATTGTGCCCTTCGGCCCAGTCGGAGGACAGACCCGCGGCAGCGCCGTCAACCGGCAGCGCGGGGAGCGCACTGACTGCAAAAACTATCAGCGCAATAGAAAGAAAATTTTGCAGCTTCATTGAATACATTTCTCGTATTTGTACTCGCCGCCAACCTTAACAAGCCTTCTAACGCCTCGTCATCCTGCCGCAAATCACGACTTCATGAAGGCCGCTCGCGCCCACATTTCAGCCTCAATAAATAACCAATTCACCACGCCGCCAAAATTGAGCGCTTCACAGTGCGGCCGGCAACGCGCTAGTCTTATCAGATGAAGATCCCTCGAACACGTAG